>Ga0209337_1000836_pt1 | contig 24406 bp, 25 predicted proteins | sample LinPmetageLP53_FD_184044 | JGI IMG/M metagenome (GOLD analysis project Ga0209337, IMG submission 184044) | Marine viral communities from the Pacific Ocean - LP-53 (SPAdes) (version 2) | ecosystem: Environmental > Aquatic > Marine > Oceanic | place: Pacific Ocean | collected 2010-02-08 | reverse complement strand
GAACGTGGTATCAACTATGTTCGTGATGAACTCAAATTGTTCTGTCGATTGAAGGGCATAGGTACGGACATCAAGGTAATAGTTCTTGACGAATTTGATGGCTTCACTATACCTGCTCAACAAACGCTACGTGGAATCATGGAACAGTATGCTAATCGGGTCATCTTCATCCTTACTGCGAACGATGGGGGTAAGATACACGACGCTATCAAGAGTCGATGTCGAACCTATACATTTGAAAGAGTAGGGGGAAGTGAAGGTGCGAAGCATCTTTCTCGCCTTGATTTCCTTCCGACTGAATGGGTGAAGAATTATCCTGCTCTTGTCGAATCTCTTGACGGCGACCTACGTGAGAGTGTAAACTATCTTACCTCACTAAAGCGTTCACCTGATGCGCTTGACCACATACAGAATGCTTCTGATGGGGCGAACTGGTGGGAGGATGTATCGAATAACAAGTTCAATGACTTGCGTGAAAGCCTACATGAACGATTAAACAAGTCGTCAGGGCGCACTCAATTCATGTACAACATTCACAAGTATGTCTCTAAGTTCTTTGACAAGGATGCGGAGACAGCATTCAGTATCATATTCGTATGGGGTCAGATGATGGAAATCGTTCATGAGTTCATAGGAAGCGACGAGTCGTATGTAGATGTGTTCGTTGCAAGACTAAGAAAGGAGTTGGAAGAATGAGTTTTGATTTCAAACCCGCACTCGACAAGGGCGCAGACGCAACACGTTGCCTCATGATGAGTATCATATTCCACGCTTTGATTACTACAGGAGAAGATGATGTTGTCTTTGCTGTAGACAAGGCGTATGAAATAACAAAAGAAATAGAACAAAAAATATTGAAAGATTGGTGATTAAGATGACATGGAAAGAAGAAGATGAATACGAAAACGTAGAAGATACAGGAAGTGGCTTTGGTACTGTACAAGCAGAAGCGAGCGAGGATGGGTTACCCAAAGGAGTAATGCTTCGTTTGGATGCCTATGCAAAGCGCACAAGCAAGACAATAGAAGATGCGAAGAAGATGTACCTTGAGTACATTACAACGCATTATGGTTGCGACTCTCCTGCTGATGAAGATGATGATTTGTTGGTCGATTGGGCTGAACAAGTGTTTACTGAAACTCGCAAGCAAAGCGGTGGAAGTAGTAAGAACCTCTCCACATGGGTTGGTTCATTCTTAGGTGTGCAAGACCGTAAGCGAGACAGACTTGCTAACATTGTACAGAGCAATCTCAAGTTGTATGCAGAGGACCCGTCCGATGCAATCGGAAGTGGTCGTCTTGGTGCGTTTGAAAAGACTGGTTCAGTATGGTCTTTACACACAAAGGATGGTGTCAAGAAACTCGAAGCATCAAGTGATGAGAACCCACCTTATGGACTACAATCAGGAAGTGATTGGGTCTGTCTTACCTCATACAACGGCGACCCTGCGCCATTCAAGCGCATGGGTCGATATGCATACTTCCTCGGACATGAGGAAGAAGAACTGGTTAAGAACAACAAGGTGTCTCTATGGCGTGTTGACTTGACCAATGAACTTACGGAACTCAATATCCAACAGGGTCGCCCTTGTAAGATACAAGTTGTTCCACCACGAGAGAAGGCATCAGATAATTTCAAAGATGTGCTCGGTGTTTACAGTAACTTTGAGATTGAATACACAGATGAGTTCCTTCCCGAAGATGTACGCTCTCTACTTCAACCTTCAAAGTTTTGGACATTACCTGCCTTCCATGAGTACTACGTACCAATTGATGAATTGGATGATGCGTATGAACGTGGCAAGCAAAGCGGAGACATTGGTGGCGAGCGTCGTCAATGGGGTCCGTTGGTTATCACAAGGGGATTGGTTACATCGCTCAACAGCGAGCCTCGTGAAAGCGACTTCGACCCCGAAGGTTACAACTATTCTATGACACTATCAAGTAGTATTACTGGTGATGTACAATGCTGGATTGCAGGTGCGGTGGGTAACCTTACTCAACCGTTCGTAGCAGGATGGGGTGAGGAGGCGTTTGAATACGCCGAACGCTCTACAGTACTTGTCTTTGGTCGTTTAGGTATGAAGGAATACAATGGTATTGTATCTCCTAAGATAAGCGTCATGGGAGTCTTTGCAGACCCACGACGTAGCCGACAACGAGCAACTGGTGGCGATACAGGAGTTGGTCAATTTGAATGAGCAATTGAACAAACTGCCTCCACATGATGGTTTAGGTAGTGTTGTATTAGAAGAACCCGATGAAGATGGCGATGTTTCGTTTTACAGACCTTGTTTATATCGTTGGAGTGATGAAGAACAAAAAACATACACGGATGAAAACGATAAGGCTAACTTTGGTTGGTGCGTGACAGGTGCTAATCCTGTTTGGGGTGCGTATGCTTGGATGTTGAAAGACAAAAAGGAGGAATAAATATGTCAGGATTTGGAACAACAGTAACAGAAATTAAGAACGAAGAAAAGGAAGCGAAGGCGAAGGCGAAGGTACAAGCAAAAGTAACGGCGGCTGTCAGTAATGATGACCCGTTCGCTCACCTACGAGCAGAACAAACAATGATGGAGAAGGCTAAGGCACAACGCTACGACTTCATCGGAGTGGCTGGATTTGATGGCACATGTAAGTCGGGTATCATGCTCGATTGGTTTGCCAAAGATACAACCAAAGACCCCAACGCTAAACTACACGTACTCGATTTTGATATGGGCGTAGCAATGCTTGCTTCCGCACTACACACAGAAGAGGACAACATCGTATCATGGAACCCGTGGGCAATGGCGGTCAATGACCGTACTGCTTACAACTATCCCGCTACTCACCAGCGTGTCATGGACATCATGAAGTATGTACATGACCAAGCAACAAAGGGCAACCCTGTATGGGGTGTTATCATTAGTGGTGTTGATTCATGGTTAGAGATATGTGCCAACAACATGCGTATCGTGGACTTAGGTTTGTCCAACGATGCCATTGATGCGGCAGACGGAAGCGGTTCAGCGAAGGTTGAGAAGCAAGCGACATGGGCTATCCGTAACACACGGTTCCACCAACTCACAGCATTGTCTCGTGATTTAGTTCGACTTGGTGTTAAGGTCATATGGGAAACCCACATGGCAACTAAGGACTTCTATGGACCCAACAAGCGTTTCGTACCTGATTGGGAGAAGCGAACGAACAACTACTTACCGACTATCTTACTTACCGAGAAGGAAGAAGAACTCAATGAAGATGGTGAGTTGTTAGCGATGCACTACTATGTCAAATTCTCTAAGGCGAAGATGAATCCTGAACTTCAAGACAAGCGAAGAAAGGTATTCACTACACGTCCTGATGGCGAGCCTGAATGGTTCGGCCTCCCTGAATTATACGATGGGAGTTTGTGATTCAATACCTTTTGCATGTTAGGTATTGGGGAAAGTTTGTCAAGTAATAAGAGGGAAATTTCATTCCGACTTCTGGTTTTCATCGACCATGACAGGGGTTTTTCTATCACTTTATCCTCCTTCTTCCTTTCCACCTTTATAAATCGGCAAAGAGAAAAGAGTTGATTGTATGACTAAGATAACCGTAGACCGAAGTGATTTGATGAAGTTCCTTAGTGGTTTCACTAAAGGTATTGAGGACCTTCGTATCAACTGTTCAGGTATATACATGACCGTTCAAGTAGCGTATGCTAATTACTATCTACGCAAGCGTCTTGTCGTATCGGACATAGAAGAAGAAGGCATCATTCATATTGCAATGCTTGAGAAGTTCCTTAAGTTCTTGAAAGCAAGTAAGCAGGATGATGTAACACTTCGACAGGTATCTCCTGTCAAGCCACTACACATTGATGCAGGTGGTAACCGATTGCAGATACCCAGTACTGATGAGATTGAGTCCCATGCTAAAGTTAATGCAATGAGTAAAGTAATTAATTCATGTATTGGTGATAACTTCACTACGTTTTACAAGAGTCCCTTAACGGCTCATGGTACGCTATTTGAAACTAAGGATTTGATTTCATTGGCGGGTATGCGTACACTCGTATCTGATGACTCACAGTTCAAACTGCGTGTTCATTGTGGTGAGGAAGAGTTTGGTATTGTAGCAGGTAAAGCGGCGAGTGGTCGCCTGTTCACTACATTGTCTATTAGCGATACTGATGGTCCTTCGGCTACAGTACAATCATACTATGGAGATTGGTTACCTGCTTGTCTACAGTTCTTGGATGATGAACAAGCACGATTCCACATGGGAGATGGTACACCGATTATCTTCGACCAAGACAATACTTTACTTGTGATTATAGATGAGGGAGATGAATGATAATTGATTGGTTCTCCGAATCCCCATCAGACCCTCCCGTTCTCTACGAGAGGCGCAGGGGTGCTGATGGTGTATTGCATGAGCGATACATCATGAGTGAGGATGATGACTATGTACAGCCCTTCTGTTGGGTTGACCAAGCATCCCCTACTCATGTACTACGTCGTATTCAAAGACTCGGTGCAGAAATACATTATGACATTTCAGCGAAGGGATTACACAATCAGAATCTATGGAAGGTTACAGTATCACATCCCAACTTACTTTGGGAGTTAAAGGATAAGTGTCCACGTTGGACATACGAGGCTGATGTCAATTACCTTGACCAGATTCTTCTGACAAACTATCCTGATGAGATACCTGACTTTCATCCTCGTAAGTGGTACTTCGACCTTGAATGGAACCCGAATGATGATGACGACTTTACAACAGTCATGGCTGTTGTAGACAGCGACCTTCGTACTCCCGTTGTCTTTGCATGGAGTAGAGACAGCATACACAACACGACTCGTAAGACCGAGTTTATTGATAGGTATGGTGGTTATGAACTACGTACATATGCTAACGAGCATGAGATGCATGATGGCTTCTTGACGTTCCTTGAGGAACGTGACCCTGATATGCTCATTGCTCATGCAGGACATTGGGCTGACTTACCACATCTACACCGAAGGCTCGGTGCTGAACGTGGGCGCATGTCTCCACTCAACATATTCGTTGCACCCCCCAAAGATGGGAGTGGGTACAAGAGTACACGTCAACCTATCAAGGGGCGACTGGTGTTTGATACTGCGGCTCAATGGACTGATGGAAGTGGCTTTGAGGGCATATGGCAAAAGTCTGGTAAAGGTCAAGCACAATCTCGTAAACTCGATTGGTTCGCTAAGGAACTTGGTTTCGGAGGTAAACTAACAAATGACATTGAGGGTATGACTGTGTTCAATGGATGGACTGATTACTATGATGACTTCGTTGATTACTGTCTTGTTGATACAACACTCTTGCGTGATTGTGATGACAAACTTAACTGTACTAATTTCCACTTCGCATTGCAGAAAGTCTGCGGTGTGCAGTTTGGAAGTACACACAAGGTTACTCGATACTACAGGGGATTGATAGGACGACGTACCGAACTCAAAGCCCCTTCATCATACATACAAGAACGACCTGAATTGGAAGCGGCATGGGTTATGCAACCTGTACCGGGTCGTCATGAGAACGTCGCTCTCATGGATTTCGCTTCACTATATCCTAACATTATTCTCTCCGCTAACCTGTGTTGGACGACCCTCGTTGATGAGGGTGGAGAAGGAATACTTACACTCAACATACCTCCTAAGCGAGAGAAGGACGGTACATACATTCATGGTACTGGTGGTACATTCCATTGGGACCAATCAAAGGAGGGACTGTTCCCGAAGGTTGTCAAGGAACTGCTTGCCTTGAGAAAGCAATACAAGACAATGATGAAGGAAGCAACTGATGCAGATGAGAAACTCGGTTACAACATGTTACAGATGGCTGTAAAGGTTGCAGTAAACGCTCTCTATGGAATGACAGGAAGCCGTAAGATTGGCGGTCAATGGAGTAGTTATGCCATTGCATCATCCATTACATATCTTGGTCGTAAGTCTATCACCATGCTCGTTGATGAGTGTGAGAAGCGTGGCTACAAGGCTCTTGCAGGACACACGGACTCCGTGTATGTGCAAGTACCATTTGATGATGCACACCCTCTATGTGAAACGCTCACAGGTATCTCACAGAATGAATTGAACTTGGCGTATCTTGATGTCGAGTTTGAAGCATTCTTCCCATACTGGTTTACTGCCAATACGAAGAACAGAAACTTCGGACTCATATCATGGCCTTTGGAAGATAAAGGTAAGATGAAAGTAACTGGTTACTCACTTAAGGCATCCAACGCCCCTGCGGTAACGAAGGAGATTCTTTCATCGGCATTCGAGTTGATTGCTACTGGTGCTGATGAGAATGAGGTGTACAACAATGTTAGACCTGCTGTTACGAATCTGTACAAGGGTGGTAAGTCTGTTGATGAGATTGCTTCAAGTGGTCGCATAAATAAGAAACTACACGAGTATGACAAGGTTGTACCCAACCCTGCTAAAGCGGCGAGGTACTCTAACCAATACCTCAAGACTGACTTCAACAAGGGAGACAGCATCAAGTGGGTATTCGTAAACGGTGTACCCGAAGGGCAACCTCTCACCAATGTAATAGCATACGAGAATGTAAATCAACTTGAGGATTACGACATCGACTGGTCTACTGTAGTAGAGAAGTGGGTGCGTTCAAAAATCAAATCAGTATACGAAACCCTCAACTGGGATTTGGATGCAGTAACAGCAATGAGAGTTCCTAAAAAATATGGATGGTAATAAAATGAGTAAATGGAAATTTTGGAAAAAGGTACAAGAAACGCAGACGGTAAATTCATCAGTAAAGTATTGCTGTAACTGCGGTGGAAAGGTCATGCGACAAACTAAACTAAATGAGTTTTTCGATATGACTCCTACAAATCAGAAACGATTATATGATTTCGAGAAGGAGAACCGAGAGGTTACCGAGAGCATTGGTTTCAATAACAAGCGAAGAAAATACAGGGGGAATATATGATGTCTGATAAAATAGAACGACTAAGAGAATCCGCTTTACACACACTCGATACATTAGATGTAGCGGTGAAGGGTATCGTGGATGCAATGAAAGAAGATAACAGCAGAATGCAAATGAGGCTCACTCTCACGAAGGTGCTTGTACAAATCTGTACAGCGATGGAGACAATGAGTATCGCATCACTAATCGAGGATGGTGAATACGATGACCCTTGAAAAGAAGTGCATAGTATGTTCAGGGATTTTCACCCCTTCCACGAATACAGACCCAAACAAATTGTGTTTTGATTGTAGGGATAAGAGGACGTTTACTGCTCAAATGACAAAGGTGTTCACCAATATTCAGAATGGTATGCAAGCAATCGAGGACCGCTTGGCTACTTTAGAGAGTAAAATATCATACATAGGTACTATCGTACAAGCCGAAGTATCGACTAAGATAGATGAAATCGAGCGACGGAGAGATGGTGATTTGGAAGTCGATGTTAAGTCAATGGTTGACTCAAGGATGGCTACAATCAATACACGAATAATTACTTTAGAGGATAAGACAATTGATTCGATAAAGTTACTTGACCCAAAGAACAAACTAAGACACATATGGAGATGATGAGATGAACGAAGAAGAGATGAACGAAGAAGAGATGAGATGGGGAAAGATACTTTATCATTTTCCCGATGGAGATGGTGATTTTAAAATTCCAGTTGGATTTTTTACTTCCCCTGAAACATATGACAAATGGCGTATAGAAGTCATAGGGAGTTATGAAGAAGTTCCTTTGTTACCTCCTGAATGGGAATTAAGTAAGGATGTAGCCATAGATGAAGGTCCTCTTTCACACATGTCGTCTGAATTTTTAGTTCCCGATAATGGTGATACAGCAGATGCAGTAATTGATTATTTGAATTGGCGGGAGGAAAACCAATGAGTAGAATAGAAGATGAAGTATGCGAGAAGATACAGGAACGAGCGCAGGTCGGCCTTGCAAAGTATGGGGTGAGTATGGAGGATGAGAAACTATCTCGTCTTAAGTGGCTCATACACGCACAAGAAGAAGCAATGGACTTAGCCGTATACCTACAGAAACTCATCGAGATGGAGATGAAAGATTGAGATGGAATCCTACTGGTGATGATAGTCGCCAATTAATAGACGAGTACGGGGAGGAGACAGGCCACACAGAAGAAGTGGACTGGTACAAGCGTAGTACATACGCATGGAATCCAAAGGAGGACCAAGACAAGATTCTCCGTATTACAAAGTCAAGCATAGGTACATTCGGCTGGTGTCCACAACAATACTATCTTGAGAAGTTCAAGGGACTACGAGGCGAGAGCCGTTATTATCACACTCGTGGATTGAATGTCCACGACCTCATGGAATGGTTTTGGGGTAACTTCACAAGCCAACAGGAAAGCGAGATACTACGTACAGAAGATATAGATACTGCGAGAGAACTCTTCCTATCATCTGCGCCCACCCCTCCTGAACCGTATGAGTTCGGTGAGGAGGAACAGATTCAACAATGGCTTGATTGGCAGTTCAGACGGTTACTTGCTACTAAGGGTAAGGACTGGCGACCTGTAGGTGTTGAGTCAAACATTCACGGTAATAGGTATGTCATCGTTGATGATGAGCCTATTCCTATTCATCTATCAGGATTCATTGATACACTCTTCAAAAGCGAAGAGAACGGCTTTGCTCTAATGGAATTAAAGACTGGTAAGTACAACAGTAGCAAGCCGGGAAACATGCGTAAGGAGATGGCATTCTACAAGATGATGTTGGAGAACAGTCCACACCATGAACTACTCCCTATCACCCATTGGGGATGGGAGTTTCCGGGTGGGGGCATAGAAGGCGGGACTGGTGCGAAGTTGCACTATGAGTCTGCTACTGATAAGAAGGGTAAGTTGGCTATGCGTAGCGTAGAAAACAATCTCGTCAAGTTAGTGAAGGCTCATCTGAACATGGAGTTCCCACCTGACCCATTCTTAGGAAGATTGAAAAAAGGAGTTCCAATGGAGGAACAGAAACTAAAATGCAATTGGTGTGATTACAAAAGCGACTGTGAATTTTGGTCGCTCACCGATGACTACTTAGACAACATAAAGGAGGAGATATAATGAAAGCACAAGGATTAGCAATACAACGTTTCTTAGAGGAATTTTTAGATGAAGAGTATTCGGTAAGAATCATAGTCAAAGAGAATGGTAACTTACCTAACAGGGTTCCTTTCATTCGTACATCATATAGACAGACAACCATTGATTCATGGTTAGACGAAGAGACAGGCTTCCCTGATACGGTTGGTCCTCTCGATATTCTATACACTATTCATGCACGTTATCTGATGGATAATGAGATTGTAGAAACAATGGAAAAATTGAAACAAGACTTAGACGACTTCCTACGAGCATTCCGGTGATTACATGCCGTTCGTACCCATTGATTTTCCAAGAGAGGTCTTGGAATTACCTGCTAATGGTGAACGTGGGTGGCGACGAATTGTAAAGGATAGCGATGAACTACAACAGTATTGGCGTGGCAAGAACGGAAGTGGTAACGTATACTTTACGGCTTATGGTTACAATGAAACACAAGCCCCTAAGCATCATCGTGTCGATTACAACACTCCACGAATCCACCACTTTGTAATGGACTTCGACTGTAAGGATTTCAAGAATCGTGGTGTTGATGTACCCTTTGAGATACCACACTCCGAAGTAATCGGTCTACACCGACACCTATCCAATAACAACATTGAACACTTCGTATGGTTTACTGGTGGAGGATTTCACGTATGGGTTCCTCTTTCAGAAACAATTGAACCCGCCGATGGTTCTGAACTTTCACGAGTAAAGTATTCAGGGAGAGTACTCATCAACAAGTGGGAGAAGGTCTTGGGTACGTTTCGTTGCAATGACCCTACAGTAGCGTTTGATACAAGCGGTATGATACGCATACCCAACTCATTCAATGCGAAGAGAGATTGCTGGACTATACCATTAACAAGTGAAGAACTCACTACACTAACGTATGATGGTCTGATGGACAAAGCAATGGTTCCGCATACTGGTTACATCAGTATGGGTGGAGAACGACTTGACTTTGAAATCATACAAAGCCCATTGATGACAATGACAGACATCAAGCCTGTCGATTTACCTACTGTAGCGTATGATGACATACACATCTTACCATGTTTAGCGCAAGCGGCAATGAACGGTGGTAACCCTACTGATAGAGCAAGGTATCACTTCGTGTCATTCCTTGCCGATAGATTCAGAATGTTCTTCCCTGCTTGGAAGGTAACAGAAGAAGAACGATTGACTCATGTTCCATCCATTGTTGACATATGTTCTCAACAGAACTGGGTGGACTTTGACCGTGATTATACCGCTATGCGAGTTACTCATATTGTCAAAGCGGGGCATACTCATGCTTCCTGTACCACACTTTACCAAGAAGGTCTATGTGTTGGTAAGTGTAATTATCACGACGGTACGGGGGTAATGTAATGCCATCTGTACCGTGTAGCGTTTGTGGGCAGTATAGAGGGACAGTAAAGCCCGATAGATACTTTGATGGTTATCTACGTATATGTTATGTCTGTAAACAAAAAGAAGAAGTGAGAAAGAAGTATCAATGTAAATCACTTACGAGTGGTGGAAAGAGAAGATGCAAACAGTTACGCACACAACATAGTGTCTACTGTGTGAATCACGTTAAACATAACATACCAATAGAGGAGGAAGAGTAATGCCTAAGCCTGATTTGATTATTGATAGCAACGAGAGAGGAAGCCTATGCGAGTCCATAGAGCGACGAGCAACGAAGGCGGGGCTGAACATAGTCCGTAAGCCATTGCTCGTTGGAGACTACTTACTCGGTGGTGCGCTTGTAGAAGCGAAGAGTATTGGCGACCTATTCCAATCATCACACAACGGTCATCTATGGCGACAACTCGATAACATGGATGCCAATTACGAACGATTCTTCTTAGTCGTTCACGGGTCCATTGACAAGTACGTTGCAATGGCAAAGAAGAATGGTAAGAAGGTTACATATTCACGAATACAAAATGAACTCATGGGTACGATAGCGAGAGTTATGTCTGACTTTGAGTGCCAAGTATTCTACACGCCTAATCTAAGTGAGGCGGCAATGTTTGTAGTGAAACTACATGACAAACTCCACAAGCCAGCGAGCAAGCATGGCGCACACGCACTACGCCGTGTCTCGTCTAATGACATCCGTTTGGATATGCTGTTGGCTGTACCCTCCATTGGGAGGGAGATTGCTGAACGCTTGTTAGAACAATGCGGCAGTATCGAAGAAATGGTATTCCCTGAATCACTAAAGAAGGTAAAAGGGTTGGGCGACACCCGACGTAGTTTACTCGTTAAAGTATTAACAAGTGAGGAAGAGGTACGCCAAGCAAGGAGAAAAAAGGTTTAGCCTTATAAATCGGCAAAGAGAAAAAGGTTGTGGAATTATGACATCAGTAAAGGAATATAGAGCAGTACAGAAGTTTCCAATTTTGGATGCGTATCTTACGCACTTCTCAAGAACATCAATGAAGAATGAGATACCGGGTCTACTGTCATTCTTTTACATTCAAGGACAACTCGCATTACCATATGTTCGTATTCCGACTGGTGATACCCACCTCGACCCTCGTGTTCACGTCTTTTGGATTCAGCCATCAAGGACTGGTAAATCCATTGCATGGAACTTCGTTGGAGACATTATGGAAAATGTCGGTATTCCAATCGAGTTGTTTGCATCAGGTACAGACGCAGGACTGATAGGCTCTACAGAACAGATTGTAGATGAGCATGGAAAGCCTACTGGTGAGATGGAGACAGTACCGGGTTTGCTCGCAGGTCGTAAGGGTATCAATTTCGATGAAGGTTCTATTCTACTTACTCCAAACAAGCACAGTCAAGAGACTGTATTGTATCTACAAACAGCGTGTAACCCTGTAGGAAGCGGGAACAACACACTCGTTAAGCACATGAAGGGCAACAAGGTTGAGTGTCCTTCTATGGTGTCGCTATGGATTACTACGTACCCACCGAAGGGTGTTAAGGACTACGTACTGACTAAGGGTATCTTCCAACGTGTATTGCTTTACTGGGCGCATTGGGACATGGACGCAAGACAAGAGGTGAGTACACGTAGGCTTGGTACGTTCTTTAAACAATCAAAAGAGATTGATTACACGAAGGATGACTTGTATGATTATTTCAGAACAAGTGAGAAGAGAATGCGGGACCGTCTACTCGATATGGGTGAGATAACATTCACCCAATGGGATGAACTATCCGAAGATGAAAGAGAAGATTTGGTACAGGAAAAGATGTGGACTATGTTCACCCCTGCGCCTGACTTTGATACAGCATTGTATCAAGCGTCTGATGAGATATACGACCTGCTTCGCAACATGGATGCGAGCATGTCTGAAATTGTTGCTTCGTTCACCCCTGCTGTTGAGAACTACTTAGGTATCTTCGCTACTCACATGGCTATTCTTGATGAGAAGTGGGTGATTACTGCGGACCACGTAGACATGGCTCACGAGATTCTCATTGACCTATTCCAAAACCTCATTGCTTGGCTTGAGGATTCCGTTGAAATCAATGGAAGTAAGGCTAAGGAAGGTAAGATTCACGATGACATGCTCAAAGCATACAAGGCATGCGCCCCATATGAGATTGATGATGAGGGTGATGGTTGGAGATTACAGATGAGTATATGGAATATGTATATGTCTAACACAGGTGTAAGCAAGAGTACAGCGCAACGGCACTTCAAGGACTACTCGGCGAAATTATTCAATCGAAAGAAGAGTTCAGGAAGAATGTATTACAGAAGAAAAGGTGAAAAGAATGAGTGACATAATGGCATTAGATATTGAAACGGGCAACTACTCTTGGGAAATAGGGGGATGGGATAAGACCGCATCTTTCGAGCCTACAGTAGTGGCTACATGGAACGGAGAGGATGGAAACATCTACTGTAACAAATCATTGTCTGTAGATGCCACAGTAAAGGCACTACACCCTCGCACATTAGGTGATGACTTAGATGCACACGTCAAGAAGGGCGGTGTCATTATCGGTCATAACATCAAAGCATTCGACCTCCCTGTATTACGGGATGCATTGGACTGTTGGACAGCAGGTGATATGCTGAAAACAGAAAGCGTCATTGATACAAAGAACCTCGTCAACAAAGCGGCTATGACACAACAGAAAGTCATGACCAGCCTCAAAGACTTGGTTAAGCATACCTTAAGCGACAACAAACTTATGAATAGTGAGGATGCGCCTAAAGCATGGAGGCAGGGGAAATATGATGAGGTGGCTAAGTATTGCTTAAGCGATGCTCAACTCACATATGACCTATACCAATTTGGTAAGAGCGAAGGCTACATTCGTTCTCGTGCAGTAGACACGGGAGAATTAGTAGACATAGAAGTAAACTGGTGAACACAATGAAAAAAGAACAGGACATAGGAAGAACAAATGCACAACAGATGAACATACGTGCGGCACGTACAATTGCTGATACCGTGAAGTCCACGTTAGGACCAATGGGTATGGATAAGATGCTTGTAGACGGGCATGGGAACGTTATCGTAACAAACGATGGCGCAACCATTCTACGTGAAGTAGACGTATCACATCCCGGTGGTAAGATGATTGCAGAAGTAGCAAAGACGCAAGAGAACCTGTGCTACGATGGTACAACAAGTACTGTCGTATTAGCAGGTGCGTTACTGGGTAACACAGAATCTCTCTTCGCTCGTGGTTTACACCCTAACGTCATCTGTCGTGGGTATCACGAGGCATCTCTCATGGCGACTACATACCTAAGTAATGAGGTTGCTATGTTAGCCGAAGGAAGAGAAGAATACCTTAAGATTGCACGTACTGCGATTACTGGTAAGACTCTTGAGAACGCTCTCGACAAGGTATCAGAACTATGTGTGTCTGCTGTCGAACAAGCAGGAAGTGCTGAATCAGTACGTGTGGTATCGTTCCCCGGTGGTTCGCTTGATGACTCATACCTCTTTGGTGGTGTGATTGTCAACAAGGATTTCGTACTTGAAGTAGAGGATGAAAAGGAAACCTATCGTCATTTCATGCTTATCAACACAGGACTTGATGTTGAAAAGAGTGAAGAGAATGTACAGGTACAGATTGATGCTTCGTCTTATTCATCATACAAATCCGCAGGTAAGGCTGATTTGATTTCAAATGCAAAGAGTATCGTAGAAGCATTCGACGGCAAGCATGGTATTGTCTTTGTACGTGATAGCGTAAACGACCACGTATGCGCCTTCCTCAAGAAGCATGGAATTATGGCTGTACGTCGTACTCCTGAATCAGTTATACGTGCGCTAAAACGTGCTACTGATAGCGTCATCTTCCAAACAGTTGATGACATCTCATCATACACTTCAACCAACATTACAAGAGAGAAGCACAATGATGTATGGCATTTGTTTGTTTCTAATAATACTGGTGAAAGTAAGGAAGCAACACTCGTACTACGTGGTGCTACTTCGCACACACTTGAAGAAGTCGAACGTGGGTTTGATGACGCTCTTGGAGTTGTATCGTTGGTCATGGCTAATGATAGGATTGTTGTTGGTGCAGGTAACGCATACGCTCGTATGGCTGTCTATCTACGCAACCATGCGGCTCAAGTGGGTGGTCGAGCACAGATGGCTATCGAAGCCTTTGCAGATGCTTTAGAGAGCATTCCTGCGACTATCGCTGAGAATGCTGGTCAAGACCCACTTGATACGATTCTTGAAATGAGACACCAACTAATGGAAGGTAATACTTCTGTAGGTCCTGATGTCGAGAACGGTGGTGTATGCGACGTTCTTGCGCTCGGTGTTATCGAGCCTGTAGAACTTGTACGACAAGCGGTATTGAGTGCGGCGGAAGTTACGAATGCTATCCTACGCATTGATGACATCATTGCACGTCGAGGCATGGAATAGATGGGACGATTGATTGACCGATTAAAGGTCAAGTGCCGTAAGTGTACACATTGGCATATTCCGCATCGCCTAACGGCGAGATACCTTGACGGTGAAAGTAAACGTATTCATCTCTTTCAATGTAAAGAGTGCGGTGCGTTTTGGATTGATTCATCTTTTAATCAACAGTAGCAAGCCATGTGGCAACAAAACCTGCTATGAACGCTATCAAGAAAAAGATAAGAATTGTCATATTACCAACTGTTTATGACGGCTTGTGTAGGTGGTGTACCCCAACTGCTCGGCCATTCATTGAGGTTGATAGTCCCGTCAATAAAATACAGACCATGTTCAGGATAATCGAATTGAGTAAAACCTGCGTTGTGCATTCCCGTTGTCATCTCTTGTGGTGTCATCATAGCATCTCCGTAATTTGAAAGTAAGTGAGAGTAGTGAGAGCCGCTTGTATAGTTGTGCTTCCCGAAGCATGAGCGTAGTGAGCAACCTTATCACCCGCACTTAATTTTATTACTGATGATATATGCGTATCTTGACCGTTAGAACTCAACCTACGAAGCCGAATAGCATACCCTCCACCTGATGCGGGTGATACGTAAATTAGAGACATCGCCCATGTTGGTGTAGAAGAAGCATAATAACTACATGCTACAAGATAATAACCATCTCTCGGTGCAGTATATTCATTATTGCTTGTGCTAAAGTCAGAACCTACATTCCACAAAACTGCGTTGTGTGTTATCTTTGTCGCTCCTGAACTGTAACTTTGATTCCCTGAAAGATAAGCAGAAAACTTAGATGCTTTGGCGGTGATAGCATTTATAGAATTAAGGTTGTTCAATGCTGATACAGTTACATTGTTTATGAGTGTTGCATTAGCATTAACAGCATCGGAATCAGTATAAGCAGTAGCACCATCAGCGACATTCAACATGGTTTGTACATCTCCAACAGATATTTCTTCAACGATACCTGCACCTGTACTATCTCTTCCTAACAACACGTTTGTTGCTGATACATTTTGTATCTTAGCATAGGTGACAGCATCAGCGGCGATAGTAACAGCACCAGTGTTTGCCATAGTGACATCACCGCTTACTGCAACTTCTGTTGCTACATTTGAAGCATTACCAACAAGTATCTTTGTTGAATCAAGGGGTTCTAATTTAGCAAATGTGATTGCGGCACTTGCGGCTACACTTGCATTGACTACAGCGTTTGCGGCCAACTTATCTGCGGTAACTGCATCATCGGCAATTTTCGCTGTCGTAACATTTGCATTCAGTATCTTTGATGTGATAACTGCATCAGCCGCTATCTCGTCGGAGTCCACAGCGTTGTCTGCCAAGTGTTCATTATCAATTGAAGCGGCGACGTAATGTTCACTATTAATTACATTGTCACCAATCATATCGGCAGTTATTTTATCGTTACCGATTGCTATCACACCTGCATTAGTCATTGTTGCATCACCAGATAATGCGGCGGCGGTGAATCCTGTACCGTCACCAATTAGGATTTGCGTGTTTGTCACGGCTTTGAACGATGGGTCGCCAGCGGAGTTTGCATCTCTTACGAGAACTGTATTAGCGGCGGCGTGAGCGAGTTTAGCAAGGGTGATTTGCTCATCACTAATAGCCGCCGTAAGTATAGCACCGTCATCAATAAGTGCGGCTGTAATTGCATCATCAGCAATGTTTTCTGTATCAACAGCATCATCAGCAATCTTAGCATTCGTCACAGCATCAGCATTTATTTTTGCTGTTGTAACAGCATTGCTCGCCAGTTTATCAGCGGTTACTGCGGCATTGTTTATCTTCGCTGTCTCGACAGCAGAAGCCGCAAGTTCAGCGGTATCAATTGCATTGTCAGCCATCAGCGCATTCGTAATTTGATTATTCCCTATGTGTGCTGTATCAATAGAAGCATCAACATATTGGTCGGAGTCTATTGAGTTTGCAGACATGTGTTCCAAGTCAACTGCGCCAGCGGCAATATGTTCACTATTAATTACATCATCGCCAATCTTAGCCGCTGTTACAGCATCAGCACCAATAGCCGCCGCTATCACAGCACCGTCAGCAATCTTAGCCGAGGTGATTGCATCATCAGCAATTTTTGCTGTGGTAACATTTGCATTAACTATTTTCGCTGTGGTAACAGAATCATTAGCAAGTTGTACAGTTTCTATTGAGTCGTCTGATAAGACGCTGAACACAGGAGTAGAAGCGTGACTTGTAGTACAAACGAACCTTGTAAGCGTTCCTCCCGATACAGAATAGTTTGAAGCACGAGCAAATACTACAGCGTTACTCGCATGTAGATTCCGCATCTCAATGATATAACCAGCAGGGAAAGAACCACTTGTAGTAACTGTAGCACTTCCACCGGGGGTTAGAAGTAGAATATTAGCATCAGTAGATTTGAGTGTTATGCTCGTTGCTGTGCTTGTCAATACACGGTCAAAGATTGAACGTGTAAATCGAGCCGCATGTGTTCCACTATAATACAAAACACTTTTATCGTTATCAGGCGCAGTAGTGCTTGATAGTTGAGTCCCATAAGATTCCCATATAGCACCAAAGCGACTTGCAGACATAGCACCTGTTTCATCAGCACCATGTAGACTATCTAAGGCTGTATGGGATTCGATAGCATCTGTGGCCGCTACTGCGCCTGATGTTACTGGTGATAGATAAATAGGAGAAGGTCTGATGAATACTCTCTTATCATTTATTTCAGTTACTTTAATGTTTAAATTACCTGAACCCGATTCGTAAACGCAACGCAATGTAGCGAGTACAATAGATTGTTTTACATTCAATGAGGATAGAGGGTCATTAAGGAATGAAGATGGTGCAAGTGGGTATGATGAACCAGCAGTAACAGGACTTCCTATTTCCCATCCTATTGAATTATTATCATTATCTGAATTAACATAAATTACTACTAATGCTTCTTGACCCGAATTTAGTGCGGTGGCTGAACCAACCTTATGTGCGCTTGTAGAAATAAGGTCTATGTCTGTATTTGAACCTCCGAAGGCAAACATTACACCGTCTATAACAGCATAACCACCTAACACATTTACCCTGAAATGAGAACTTGATGCAACACCATTTACTCGACCTGCCAAGTTAATTGGATTGTTTCTATCCCCATCCCCCTTTGCAGTATCTTCTTCAAGGATAATTCCATTTCCATGTATTCCTTCGTATGCATTTGTTATACTGGGACTGATGATTGGTTCCCCATCAAATAACCCATCTTCTATTGTAGGAGTGCTTAGACTCGTATGAGTCGTTAATGTCATATTCTTTTTTGTATGTCCTGATAACGGATTACCTGTCATTATGCCACCTCAATTGTTATTTCAATTTTCACTTCATTAGAATTATTTTTAGTAATTGGTTTAATGGTGAATCTACTTACAGGAGTAAAACTCGTTGTACCCCTTGTTTGAATGTATACTTCCTTTATGGGTTCAGTAAAGGTTTCTGTGTGTGGAAGTGTTGCCTCTATTAGAAGTGTCCCGTCATCTACTATCGTAACCGTAGGTGTGAGTGTGATGGCAGGTCGCCCCGCTGAACCATCGTCGCTGGTCGCTGGTGTACCATCAAATCCCAAGACAACTTCATTGATGTTATCTCTAATGGTTTCGATGAGTAAGCGGCGTATGTGATTACTTATTGGCATTACACTCCACCTCTTCCAATCAGGAATTTGCTACTCTTGTTTCCACCCATAGGTTCGCCCCTTCCACCAACTGTTCCTCTCGATGTACCACCAATAAGAATTGCGGTACTCATAACCTTATTTTCATATATTTCAGCATGGATTTTAAGTTCTACTTTTCCGAACATTGCCAAATTGACATCCGTTATCTGGAAGATATTTTCAGGATTAATGTTATTTGCTTCTACAGTAAACCCTTCGTTCAACGATTGCAAAATACCTTCAAGTCCAACGTCTATATTCATTAACGATATATCACTTTTCATAGCAAAGGGTTGATGTCTAATTTCAGTAATTATTTTATTCTTACCTTCATGTATAACCGTCATACCGGGTCTTAGTCCTAAACCAGAATAACTGTTTGAAATTGTTTCAGCACCTTTCATTAAAGACTGACCTCGTAGAATTTTTCGAGCAACTCTCTTTGCACTATTTTTATTTCGTACAGTATGGTCTACGAATGGTGCTGTTAGTTCTCGCACGTCGTTTGTTTGTGATTCCGCATCGTCTACAGTTACTATAACCAAATCATTCAATGCCATAGGAATACCCTGTACTGTAACTCTATTCGCTGAATTGTCAATTGGATTTTTACTTTTTCCTGAACTATATGAGTTTGATATATCAATTGTATTTTCACTAAACGAAATTGGTACATACAGTAAATTTCCAAATGTATCTAACAGAACCATTCGCCCATCGTGTCTTGCAATGTATCGCAACGCTGTAAGTAAATTTGTGTTATTGAAATTTTGCCCAATAAATCTTGTACTGTGATTTCTTTTCTTTGTAACGACTGATTCATGGCGACCAATGTTCATACTTGTAATACCTGTATCTACTGATTCTGCTAATTTTATGGCTAAGTCTGTTGTTCTTAATCCAATATCGAGAGGCTGTCCCATTTTCACGGCATCATGAGTAAATCCTATGTCATCAAGAGTACGACTTTTCATATTCTGTAGATGCCCAAAAATTCCTATTGTACTATCTTCTATAGATTTTAGAACTAAACGTTCGGAAGGGCGCAGTTCATTGTATAGAAGGATTGGAATGTTGCTTGAAGATAAACTTTCACCATTAAAATATGGCTTACCGGTGTACTCATGACCGGGTGTTTGAGCGTGTGTAATCTGTACTCCTGATTCACCCTCAACAATCTGATACGATGATTGAGGCATAACCTGTAGTGTGCGGGTATTGCTTTTTTCTACAGTAATCTTTGGCTTCGATGAAGTTTGTACGCTTACACGAGCATGATGAACAGCATTGTCAACAAACACGGGCTTACGTACATGGCTCATGACTTCACTAACATCGGTGTTAAACCGACCAGTAGTAGTATTTTTTATGACGGTCATTCGTCAACCCTCCCTAAGCCACCCGGCCAAGTATTGACTGTATCACCCATACCGGGAACCATAACGAGCCTTTCGGGTGGAATGTCGCCATAGATGAAGGCTTCAGCGTCCTCATTCTCATAACCTTTATCACGAAACATTCCCATTGATTCGTCTAAAGGCATACGAACACCTACTGTTCTGTGCGGGTTATCCCTGCCATAACTGATTACCGATGGGCCAAAACCCATCATTTCCAACATTTTTTTGTGATTTCTCACAGAAGATGGACTTCGTTGCATTGCTGGCCGAAACCAATTCCCTGTGTCTCCTTCTTCAAAGTTAAAGGGTATGATGTGGGGTTGTTTTTCCCTAAACGCTTTTTCCCAATCTAAAGCATTAGGAGAAGGAGGTTTACCTGTCATACCTTGATGGACAAACGACTCGTAAGGTTGTGTGTGCTTTTTGTCAAAGTCTTGAAAACGAACTCGGTCGTTCATCCTACTGTCTATGGTTGCTTGAGTGGGTTGACTGGAAAGCATCGTCATCGGCCCATACGAACTCGGAAAGTCGGGGTGGAACTCACCCAATTCGGATTGGCGTAAAGCCTTGAGAAAGTTCCACGCCTTCTCAAATATCATATCAAGCCCTCAACAGTTCCATCGCTTCAAGGATGCTCCCTTTGGTGTGAGTTTACCACCTTTGCTGGTCGGGCCTTTGACACCCGACATGCGAGCGCAAAACGACTTACGACGCTTTGCTTTCTTTGAACCGGGCTTGAGTTTACTTGGTTTGGTTGTCACGGGAGGTTTGAGGTTTGCACCACTCTTACGCTTGGCGGCGGCACGACCTTTAGCGTTCAAGCCACCCTTTCGATGATGTTTGTTAGGGTTATAACCGTGAAACGGCTTACTCTTCTTTTTTGCTTTCATTAATGCAAATGCATTTTCCATAGGAGTACAACAATCACAAAAGTCGTAATCCATCATGAGCCATCACCTGTGTGGTCTGATGTGTTGTAGGTTACATCTCCTTTATGTCCTTTAGGGTGCAGGGCTTGTGAGAACCGTGGGAGTACGGTAAAGTCCATGCGCTTTACCTTCTCATCACTATCAATGCGAGAACGCCTTCTTGGTGCATCAGAACGATAATGTTGCAATGTATTTTCACTTATGACGAGTCTTGTAACTTCATTATTGAGTAATGAAGAATCGAATGACGTATCACTTATTCCAATAATCTTCGGTCCTTTACTGATAGGGACAGTATCACTCGCTGAAACCTTCATCACATACGCAGGTGCATAGGGTGGATTGGAATCAGGATTTGTTCCTCTTATGTAAAGACCTGATGTTGCTCTCCCGTTACTGGTTTCATACAAGAATAGACCATACTTTCCACCACCAGTAGCGGAGAAGTAATTCGCACCATATTGCGGGGATGACGAGTGAAGTGCATTGTTAGGTCTAAAAATTTCTACGTGTTGCTTGTCAAGTAGTCTTACTGTTCTAAGCATATACGTGATAGTTTTATCTGTATAGTTTGTTTGAGAAGTACCTACAAATGTGCTTGTTGCATACGGATTACTACTATGTAGATTCGGAGGTCCAAATGTAAGTGTTGTATTTGCATTAGTAGCAGTTGTATTAGCACTAAGAGTGAAACATGTAGCGTTATTTATAGCGGCTACTGTGGCACTTGAAGGAATACCAGTACCAGTTACCGTCATTCCTACTACTAATTTAGCAGTAGAATCCATCGTGATATGCCTTACACTCGTAGAAGAACCATCAGACAATCCTGATGAGTGATTCGTATCGCAAGTAGCATCTGTAAACGCACCCCAATCCTTGTCGCTTACAGGAGACAAGTAATTACGAGTCTCGGCCAAATATGTACCACCTAAAGGATTGAAGTTGGAAGTGTGTGTGTAACGCATGACACCGCCTTGTGGCTGTCCAGCGAAAGTCAAACTTGTCAAATCGTAGTTACCTAATGTTTGCGAACCAGCGGTCAATCCACCTTGCAGAACAACACGCTGTCCCACGTTTCTGTCTGTGTGTAGACTATGTGCTTCGGTATTGATTGCCATCATGTTGTCGTCCACACCTTCTATGTTTTCGCCGTCAATACCTATACGTGGACTTGAACGACTTACAGCATCCTTGTGTGGTGTCTCACCGCTGAAATCTTCTACTCTATCGCTTGCTACGGCTTCTGGTTTTAACAGTCCATTTTCATCTATACCGAGTCGAGCACTTATTCCACGAGGAACTTCATTAGGTTGCAGTACGTCATTTCTTGCTCGTATCAAACCTTCTGATGTATTCGGTTCAGCGGTATTGTGTGACAACACTACACCTGTTGTATGATACGGTTCATCAACATCAGTAATCAAATCTTCATTAAATGCAGTTGGGTATCGAACACCTCGCCCGTTACCCATGTCTCCTATTCTTTGAGCATGAGTTGGCATGAATACATCGACTAAATTATTAGCATCGTTGTTGTTAACATTGTTAAGACGACCACCAAATCTTGGTACTTTTAATCCGTCTGTTACATTTGAATCTGCTAAATCAGTTATAGTTTTCAAGTTAACAAGTGGTTGACCATTATTGTATAGACGTTGATATGGAGTTCTGTCACTTACTCTATCGTACTCATATGCATCAGCACTATCCCATGCGGGTCTGATACCAAACCCACGTACAGGATAACGGCGTATATCTTCACCACGGGTGTTACCCCACCAGTCAACAAGATAGTATTTTACAGCATCATGAATTGAATCAATACTCTTCCCAGTAGCATCGCCCCACCAATCTCTTACTACTGTAGATGCATTACGTAATGTTCGTACAGGGCATCCAAATGCTCTTGTCATACGCATACCGTTTCCATAACGCACTTGCCATTCTGGTTTATCGACTCCAAGCATACCGCTAAAGTTTGTTTGTCGTTCCATAATACCAACGTATGTGTTGGGATAAGTAGAGTTACCCAAACCTGAACCACCTGCATATGTCCATGTTTGAGTTTCTTGCTGTACAAGAGGACCGTGTTGATAACCAGCAATCGTGTTAGAACCAGTAATACTCGCTTCTCGATATGCTCTCATTCCATACAAAGCCCATTGAGGTTTGTTGTATGGTTGACGTAGAGAGAAGCGGTAACCGAATGGTCGTGTTCGTGTTTTTACAGGAGTAAAAGTAAGAGTTGTATTTGTATTAGAGGCAGTAGCATTAGCACTCAATTCAAATGTAGTAGCATTCGTGATAGATAATACGGTTGCACCACTTGCTATACCTGTACCACTTACTCCCATACCTACTGCTAACTTAGTAGTAGAATCTATTGTAACAGTAGCATCCGTGTTTGAAGTATCACAAGTAGCATCTGTAAAGTTATCATAAACTGATTTTGTTATTCCTAATGATACAGCGTATGAACCATCGTCATCATGGTCAACCCATACAGGACCATCAGAAGTATATTCTAACGGATAATCCCAAGAGGCTGATACATACCCATACCCATCGAGTCTACTTGTTAAAGGACCACCACGGCTTCCACAAGGCCAATAGTGATTCAGTAACGGCGCACCACTTGATTGCGTTGCAGAAGATGTAGAACCATCAGCCCCAGTTTTAACATTTGAATCAATAGTTGTATGTGCCGCACTTCGTTCTAATGTATATACAGTTGCAAGAATTGATTGAGCACCACCGCCGTTAGGATTAGTGTACGTAATTGTATGCGACCCTGTTATGGCAGTAATCGAAAAAGTTTCATCGTCAATGTTTATCAAATCTGATACTGCAAGAGCAGGTGAAGAACCAGTGTTAATTTGAGATAATATTTTATTAGCAGAAAGAGAAACCGTACTACTAAATGCGTTCGTTGTTCCATTACCTATTACAGTCATAGGGGCAGTAGGAGTACTTGCACCTGATGGTGCTTTAGTAAGTATAGTACTGGGTTTAGTCGGTGTAGCGATATTGAATGCGAAAGGACCTAAACTTGCATAGTACGTTGCGTCGTGGTAATGTACGGTTTCAAAATGTTCGGGCATACTGTTCAATGGTTTTGACAGTACTGCTCTATCAGTAAGTGGATTTAACCATGTTCTTGAAGAATCAGAATAGAATGTATGAGGGCGACCAAGATTAGGATGCCATAGACACAAATACGCATCACCCATGTGCAGACTATTGGTATCTCTTGAACCATTAAATGCTTGATTATCTGCTAATAATGAATGCGTGATAACACTTGTACGAGTATCATTGAAAATTGTACCAGCAGGTCTAAAGTCATAAGCACGAGTCAATCGAATTTTTGTTCCC
>Ga0209337_1000835_pt1 | contig 24415 bp, 28 predicted proteins | sample LinPmetageLP53_FD_184044 | JGI IMG/M metagenome (GOLD analysis project Ga0209337, IMG submission 184044) | Marine viral communities from the Pacific Ocean - LP-53 (SPAdes) (version 2) | ecosystem: Environmental > Aquatic > Marine > Oceanic | place: Pacific Ocean | collected 2010-02-08 | reverse complement strand
TATTGATATGATTAGGTTCATTTATGATTATCTACCAGCGTTTTTGGTGGGGTTAGTAGTAGCATGGATAAGCGCACTGACATACATAGTGTCACAAGCTGACGCTAACAAAGTGTATCACTGCCATGCAAAGAAAGGGTTTCTACTAGAGTCCTTGCAGGATAACAGTAGTATATTTGTAAAAGTAGAACCACCTGCATTTTGTATTAACATAGACGACAAGGGAGGTAAAAAGAAATGAGTAAACCTGTAGGCGCGAGGTGTAACATTAGATGGAAAGACGATGGAAAAGAATATCAGGGGTATATACATTTTGGAGACTACGATGATTTTGATGATTCCGAAAGTCATATATTCTTTTTCTGTGAAAACGAGAAAGAATTAAAGAACCTAGATGAAGAGTTTGAAATTCTAGATTATGAATTAGTAGAGGAGAACGCGTAATGGATAAGAAATACATAGTAGACCTAACAAGTGTAAGCGACCAATCAGAAGAAACCAAAACACTATTAGAAAATGCTACTAGAGAAGAAGTAACGAAGTGGATAATTGGTCAAGTAGAGGACGGAAACATACACATTGACATGATAGTAGAGGAGAACGCGTAAGTGAAGATGAGTGAACAAGATTGGAAAAAAGAACTTGAGGATTACTTAGCAGATAATCCTAACAAACTGTCATACCTAATGCCTGACAGGATTAGAAAAAATATGACACAAAAAGAACTTAACAACCACAACGATAAGGCTGTTGAGCAGATAATTAAAGAACTAACGGAGGCTAAAGATGAAACTAAAACGTGAAGATGTAGATTACATCTACGTAGACACAAGTGAGATGACGTTTAGAGTTGTTTTGAATGATGACAGAGGGGAAGATATTATTGTCAGTTCTAACAATATAGAGTTGAGCACCCTTGCTATTGATGACCTATGCGAAGATGTTTTGAAGCACATAGATGATGGTGGAGAACTTATACCTGTATCACCTATAAGTTTTGCTCCTGATATAAAACTAGAAGGAGAATAAAATGGGTAACGAAACCAAGTATAATGTTGAAGTTTCGATCAAGATTATAGGGGCCGAAACAGGTGAAATATGGGAAGAGTTTGAGGGAAAAATACTTTCAGACAAAACAATGTCTGATGTAACCAATGACGTGGATACTCATATGGAAGTGTTGCGCCAACAAACATTAGAAGCAGTTGAAAAAGATTTGTTAAACCAAAACAGATTTTGCATCAATGGCAACTGCGAAGACTAACGAAGTTAACAAAGGGTTATTATGAATCACGAATTTGAAATTATATTTACAAAGAGATACAAAATGATAGACGGCTCTGATGTGGGATACAAGCGAGCTGTTAATCTTATCAAGCAAACTTTAGTTGATGACGTTGAGATGTCACCCACGGAGTTAACAGAATTTCTACAGTTTCAAGACTATGAGTTTAGTTTTATACTACCGTACCTCGTAACTAAGAATATTCTAAACTATCGAAGAGCAGAGAATGACAAGCTAGTATATTTTAAAGTTAGACCTAACTTACTAAGCGAGATATTCTACCCACCACCTAGGTTTCCTGAGTGGTCAATTAAAAGTATTTACACTCACAAAGCTAAATAGAGAGAGAGGATTATCATGCCAAAGTTTCAATGTATCAAGTGTGGAACACACATACCAACATCTCGTCACGTGTTAGGTTACAAGACCTGTATGACATGTGGTGAAGAAGACGCAAAAAAGGTCAAGCATTGTATAGCGCCCATGCACAAATCTAACTACATGGTTTTTACAAGACTTGAAGATTTAAAAGGTATTAACAACAAAGGAGGGAATGTTAAATGACTTGACAATGTCTAGTTAGTATGCTATAATGTTATTAGAGAGTGAGAAATCAAGCGCTCTCTTTTTTTATCAACATCTCAAATTCCCAAATTCAGGAATTTGTAAACGAGAGGAGAAATATCATGGCAATTGGATTACATTTTGACCACAACTACAGAGTAAACACTTTTGATGAAGTGTCACATTTTCACAAAGCGGTGCGCTGGCACTCACTGCGCTCAAAAGATGTAGAACATATAGACAAAGCCTTTTATAAAGGTGCGAGTAAAAACACTAAATTGTTTCAAGGTAAATATCTTACTAAGGTAATAAACGAAGATATGGAAGAGTACTACACAATGTTTAAAGTGTTTCCAGATAGAGCAGTGGGTCGAACGGTCATTGAATGTATCAGGTACTACAAAAACTACTTTGAACTTCAAACACCTGTGTCTTATAACAGGTGCGCGCCAAGTTTATCGAATCATTTTCAAACTAGCATATCAGGTTTGCATTTTACAAACGTACCTATCAGAGAAATTGTACCTTCACCTTATCCATACGATGAGGTGGAAAAAACCAGGTATATGCATGTACACACGAGTGGAAAAACCTATCCTGTAAAAGAAGATACTATGTACGCGTTCAATTATGATTTGACACCAACAAATGTCGATCAATTTGAACCATTACCTAAGTGGAAAGTAAATCGTAAAGCGATAAACTTAATCAGAAAAAACTTCTATACAAACACTGTAGATAAAATTACAAGCATGTACAAGTTGTTGCCTGAACAACTGACACTTGAAGAAAAACGTAGTATGCGTGACGAGTATAAACAGCTAGACCCTCAAGATGACTATGCTATGTTTTTGTTTGCAACTTACAAAGTTAACAATTTATACGGATATCAAATCGCTACAAAGAAGCAACCTGTAGAGAAAATTATTGAATATCTAGAAAATACTATGAAGACATCAAAGCATAGACAGATACTTGAAAGAGTATAACAAGAGTACCAAATTCCCAAATTTAGGAATTTGGGCATTATTTTCAACCAAAGAGAGGATTTAGAAATGAATAATACTATTACTTTGAAACAAGCCGAAGACCTTATTGCATCAGTTGGTAAAGATGTAACGGTTCACATTAAAGGTCAACCAGGTATTGGTAAGTCTACACTACTGCAAACTTTATCAGCTAGGTTTGACACACACATACCTGTATATATTGATTGTGCTGACTTGGACCTAGGTGACTTGGCTATGCCTGCAATGAATCATGAGCAGAAAACAACAGCCTTCTACCCAAACGAACGGTTTCAACTACACCACAACAAGCCTGTCATTATCATGCTTGACGAGATTACCAAAGCTAACGAACCTGTAAAGAACATGCTATTGCCCGTTATGCTCGAACGTCGATTGGGTGCGGTCAAGTTTCACCCTGACTCGATTGTATACTCAACAGGTAACCTAACAACAGATGCGGTTGGGGACAACATGAAAGCTCACGCAAAAAACAGATTGACAAACGTTGAGGTGCGTAATCCCAACGATGATGAGTGGCTTGAATGGGGTATGAACAACGGCATTGCCGCTGAGATATTGGCTTGGGTTAAACAGTTCCCACATTGTTTGGCGTCTTACAAAGATGAATCACAAAAAGAGAACATGTATATATACGACCCACGCAAGCAACAAGAGGCTTTTGTATCTCCTAGGTCATTGGCCAAAGCGTCATTCATTGTCAATCAGAGGCATGTTTTGGGAGTAGAGACTACGATGAGTGCACTTGCTGGTACGATTGGTGAGTCTGCGGCGAGAGATATGTCTGCGTACTTCAGTTTGTCTGACGGTCTGCCAACCAAAGAGTCTATCTATGGCAAGCCTAATGAAGCTAAAGTTCCTGAGGACCCCTCTGCACGAGTTATCTTGGTTATGAGAGAGTTGATGACGATCAAAAAACAACATGTGGAAGCTTGGCTAACCTATATGCAGAGACTACCTATGGAGTTGCAAGCTTTGTTTGCTGTCAACATTATGGCAACTGACAAAAAAACCATGTTTGCAACTAACAAAATGTTTACCGATTGGGCAGTAAAAAACAATCAATTCTTTTAAGGAGAGTGAAGATGACGAAGTTAACGAATCCTAGCGATAGGATTACCAAGTCACACATCGCTATCATGCGTAGCAAGCAGTTCTGTATGTTTTCAGGAGTTCTTTCTATTGGCAAGGTGGAGATGACTGACAAGATACCAACGGCGTGCACCAATGGTAGAGATGTAATGTACAACCCTGAGTTCATTAACACTCTTAATGACAAAGAGTTGAATTTTGTAGTGTTGCATGAAGCTATACACAAAGTATATCAACACATGCACATGTGGAAAAAACTATTCAAAAAGAATCCACAACTTACAAACATGGCGGCTGATTACGTAGTGAACTATGCTATATACGAAGCTGATAAAGACAACTCTTTGACAGAGCTACCTCAAGGTGGTTTGTTTGACCTCAAGTATGCTGACATGACAACTAAACAAATATATGATTTGTTGGAAGAGTCAGGCGAAGAAACACGGTCTGGTCATGACGAACATGATTGGGAAGGTGCTGAGCAAATGACTGAGGAAGAAGTACAAGTCACGGAAAGGCAAATCGACCAAGCATTACGTCAAGGCGAAGTGTTACGTGGAAAAATGCAGGGTCACGGCAACCGAACTATTCAAGAGGTGCTGAAACCCAAAGTTGACTGGAAAGAACAATTGCGAGAGTTCATTACTTCAACCTGCAACAGCAAAGATGTATCTAGTTGGAAGAGACCTCATAGAAGATTCATAGGACAAGATGTATATATGCCTTCTATAATCGGGGAATCAGTCGGCAACATAGTTGTAGGTGTGGATACATCAGGCTCAATATCTTCAAAAGAGGTGCAAGTATTTTTGTCCGAACTTGTTGGTATTTGTAAGGACGTGAACCCACAAAGCGTTGAATTACTTTACTGGGGTCATTATGTTGTAGGTCATGAGACTTATGACAGAGGGAATTACGAAAGTCTGCTTAGTAGCACCAAAGTAAAAGATGGTGGTGGCACACGAGCAGGTTGTGTAAGTGAGTATATACGTGACAAGAGGTTAGAACCTGAAGCTGTAATTATGCTAACTGACGGTTGGGTAGAAGACTCTTGGGGTGCGCCTTGGAACAACCCAGTACTATGGGTGGTTACATCTAACAAGATAGCACCACAAGGTAAAACAATAACTTTAAAGGAGAAATAAAATGGGAATACATGTACCACAAAGGCATCTGTCGGGAATGATGCAACTTAAAGGAATATTTAATGTAGCAGGCTTAACGCTATCACAACGTAAAAACATAAAAAAGTTTTACGAAAGAGGTGATGTAAACGGTGAGTCTATAACTAAAACAATTGCTTACGACTTATGGCACAAGTATGCAGCGAAAACCCACCCTCATATAGATAATAAATGGGATGGTTTACATATTAAATACTTTTCTCTAGACCATAATATATGGGACTTATCGCAGAGGTATATAGCATTAGCTCGTATGCTACCTGATGAGCTGTGGCAGTCGTGGCAGTTAAGTCCTGTAAGAAATATGCTAGATATGTACACGGAAGTGAGAGAGAAAGCTATAGCTGACAATGAATCTGTTATGAGTTTTCAACTACCTGCACTTTCTAAGTATGTCACAGACAAACTAGACAACAAGTGTACATACACAGGTCTTGAACCTATAATCGCGCAAATACGAAATACTTGGGTTGCCATGCCTGAAGATAACCAAGGTTTGCAGATAGCAGAAGAAATGATAAGTGGTAAGAGAGAGCAATATGCGTTGGACTACATGAGCTCAAATTCCTAAATTTGGGAATTTGGGATTTAACTTTAATTATTAAAAGGATTTTATTATGGACAGTAGCATTGCATCAAGCGCAGTTCTTGTTGATTTAAATATATCTGTATGGACTGCAAGAAAGCTAGACAAAAGCGTATCAAAAGAAATTGATATAGACAAAAACACTACCACTAAAGCAGGCAACTACAACAAGCATTTGTTGGCAGGCGCTAGTGAACTTGAGAATATAACTAAATTATCAACGGAGATAAGAGATTGGCATACAAGACAGACATTGCCTTGGTCTGACACAGGTACCAGACTGTTACCCATGACAAACTTTTTTGATTACAAAGATCAACTTTCTGAGTATGAAGATTTGTTTCAGGAACGTGTAGATTCGTTCTTAAGTAATTATCCAAACATAATTACGGTCATGGCTTACAGACTAGGTAAGCTGTTTAATCGAAACGATTATCCTGACGTTGATGTTATCAAGCAACGGTTTAGTCTTAAGTATACAATTATGCCTGTCCCCGAAGCTGGGGATTTTAGAATCAGTGTTGAACAAGATATGAAATCTAAACTTGAAGACGAGTATCAAAAAGCTTATGACGAAAGAGTCAACAATGCTATGAGTGACGCATGGTCAAGAGTTCACAAGACAGTAGAACATATTGTGGATAGGCTAAGCGGTAACGACAAGAAAATCTTTCGTGATAGCTTGGTCAACAACGCTTTAGACTTGACTAACTTACTCACTAAGCTTAACGTGACTAAAGACGCAAAGCTTGAGAACGTTCGAGTGCAGTTGGAAAAATCATTGATGGGTGTAGACCCTGCTGATTTACGGCAACACGCAGATTTACGTGCTGACGTAGTTAACAAGGTTAATTCAATTATGGAAAATATATGAAGGTGTTTAATGTACATGCTTCGTACAATAGAATGACAACAGAAGAACAAAGAAAAGTATCTATACTTAAACTGGCACCTGTGAAAAAACACATTCAAGGTGTTGGCGTAAGAGACGATAAATACTTTGTTTTAGTTGAAACCGCAGTAGATGATGAATACTTAGCGTTTAGCTTAAGTCGTAAAAGGAACGTTGTATCAATAGCAAAAGCAGTTGAGGTTATTAAACGTTACTTGTAAGATCAACTATTGCAAGTACAATATTTGCATGGTAGCTAAAAAAGTCACAGAGAAATGGGTAAAACAACAAGTTGTTAACAAGTTAAAAGAGCTTGGTGCTTATTACTTTTTTCCTGTGGCTAACGGCTATATGAGCTCAGGTGTACCTGACATCATAGCATGTCACAGAGGCCTGTTTGTTGGTATTGAGTGTAAAGCCAACGGAAATAAACCTACCGCACTTCAACAAAAACATCTAAGAGATATATCAATAGCGAATGGTAAAGCGTTACTAGTTGACGAAACTAATCTAGATATGCTAGAGTTTTACATTAAAGGTAAACAAACATTTAATGTAGATGACAAAAAATAAAAAAGACATGGTAAACCACCCTACCCACTACACTAGTAAAAAGTGGGAAGTCATTGAAATACTTCAAGAATTTTTTTCTAAAGAACCCTTGCTGTGGCAATGCGGTAAATATTTACTTAGATGTTTACACAAAGAGAACGCGGTACAAGACCTTAAAAAAATGATATGGTACGCAAATAAATATATTGAGCTAAAAGAGAATGAGCGACGAAATAGACAAAGCAAATGACGAAATACAAAATAGAATTAATATAACTCTTGGCTCTATTAATACATCTATAGAAGAGAACAATACAGGTAAATGCATGTGGTGTGATAAACCTGTAGAAGATAAGAGAAGATGGTGTTCAGCCGAATGTCGAGACGAGCATACTTTATATGCCAACAAAGTATAACAAGACTGAAAGAATATGCATAGAATGCGGATCCCCCGCAAAGTTCTTTTATAAGGAGTGGTATTGCGGACACACACGAGATTTAAAAGGTGTGTGCAAGAATAAAAAACGAAAGGATAAACTTGAATCTACTAACGATTGACTTTGAAACGTACTACTCTAAAGAATATGGTTTAAAAAAATACACTACTGAGGCTTACATAAGAGACTCACAGTTTGAAGTTATAGGTGTTGCAGTAAAAGATAACAACAAAAAAACTATATGGTTTACTGGAACTCACGAAGAAATAAAATTATTTTTAAATAATTATGATTTTAAAAACAGTTTTGTTCTTGGTCACAACATGCGGTTTGATGGCGCAATACTTAACTGGATTTTTGATATAAGACCTAAAGGTTTATTAGACACCATGGGTATGGCAACCATACTTCATGGTCTAACAGAATCAGTATCTCTAAAAAACATGTCTAATTATTATGATCTAGGGCAAAAAGGTACTGAAGTTTTAGATGCATTAGGGAAACGACGCTCTAATTTTTCTCCCAACGAGTTAGATAAATACGGTTTGTATTGCATAAACGATGTAGATTTAACTCATGCCTTGTTCTATCAATTTTTTTATAAATTCAATAAAAACGAACTAAAGCTCATAGATTTAACTATACGTATGTTTACAGAACCAAAGATTGTGTTAAACAAAGGATTATTAATTAGACATTTAGCAGACGTGAAATACAAAAAAGAAGAGTTGTTAGATAAAGTAGCAGTAAGCAAAGATTCTTTAATGAGCAATCCACAGTTTGCTGAAATACTTGAAAGTTTGAAAGTTAAAGTGCCTATGAAGACAAGTCCTGCCACAGGTAATCCGACATTTGCATTTGCTAAAACAGACGAGGGGTTTAAAGCTTTGCTAAACCATGAAGATCTCTACATACAAGCAATAGCATGCGCCCGCGTAGGAAACAAATCTACTTTGGAAGAAACTCGTACAGAGAACTTTATACGTATAGCTAACAGAGGTACACTCCCAGTGCCTTTGAAATATTCTGGAGCAGTTGTATCACATAGATGGAGTGGGGTAGATGGCATAAACTTGCAGAACTTACCTCGCACATCACAGCTTAGACGAGCTATGTGTGCTCCAAAAGGTTTTAAGTTAGTGGCCGCTGATTTAAGTAATATAGAACTTAGGTTAGCTTATTGGTTTGCAAGGTCTAAGGACAAAGTTAACTTAATTAGAGAAGGTGTAGATTTATATAAACAATCAGCTTCTGAGATTACAGGTATAGATTATGACAAAGTTGACAAAGACCTACGTTTTATATTTAAAGTAGTAAATCTATCAGGAATATACGGTGTTGGTGCTATTAAAATGCATTCTATTTTAACTCAAGGTGGTGTAGAAAAAGATATAGGTGAAGTTAAAAATATTGTACACGCTTATAGAAGCGCTAATCCTGATTTAGTAAGAGCTTGGGGTGAGGCAGGAGACATGATTACTGCAGTGAAAGCAGGTCAAAGTTTTAGAATGGGAGCTAATAATATTATAGAAAGTGTTCCTAAAGAAGGCATGCTTAAGCCTAATGGAATGATGCTAGGATTACCTAACTTAAGGAAAATATTAACAGCAGATGGTAGAGAGTCTTGGGTGTACGATAAGCTAATGGGGCGCACTATAATACCTGAGTACATACATCCTGCAAAAGTTTTTCAGAGGTGTATACAATCGTTGGCACGTGATATAATAGGAGAGCATTTACTGCAGGTAGCTAAAAGATATAATGTTTTAATGACGGTGCACGATGAACTTGTTATGTTGTGCAGTGATGAAGAAGTAGAAGATTGTGTATCATATGTTGAGCAATGCATGACTACTGCTCCTTTATGGTGTTGCGATCTACCCTTAGCTTGTGAGATCGGAGTTGGGGATAATTATATGGATGCTAAATAATGAGCAAGTTTAAAACGTGGAGTTACTCAGCCGCTACAACTTTTGAAAAATGCCCTAAACAATACTACCACTTATATGTATCTAAAGATGTAAAAACTGACCCTAACCAAAAACATTTTCTTTATGGTAACGAAGTTCACAAAGCTGCGGAGCTATACGTTCGTGATGGAGTTAGTTTACCTGCAAAGTTTAATATATTTCAGTCTATTTTAGACAAAGTTAAACGTATACCAGGGGATAAATATTGTGAGCATAAAATAGGTTTAACTAAAGATTTAGAACCGTGCGGTTTCTTTGACGACAACGTGTGGTGGAGAGGTGTTTTAGATCTATTGGTTATAGACAAAGATAAAAACTTAGCTACTGTCATTGATTACAAAACTGGTAAATCTAGTCAGTATGCTGACACAAGACAGCTATCTCTAATGAGTGTTGGAGTATTTAAACACTTTCCTGAAGTGCAAAATATTAAGTCTGCTTTAATGTTTTTAGTTAGCAAAGAGCTTGTAAAAGAAGATTACACTAGTGAAAAAATTGATGAAATGTTTGAGGAATGGAGTAAAATAACACATAGAATTGATACTGCATATCAAACAGAAGTCTTTAATGCAGTACCAAATTTTGGATGTAGATGGTGTCCCGTAGCTAGCTGTGCACACAATGGAAAATAATAATGGCAAGAGATTACAAAAAAGAGAACAAGAACTACAAATCAAAGCCTGAACAGATAAAATTACGTAGTGCTCGCAACAAAGCAAGGCGTCTAGCTATACGTGAGGGACGTGCAAAAGTTGGAGACGGCACTTCTGTAGAACATATTAAACCTTTGAGTAAGGGCGGTAAAAACACAAGAAAAAATACAAAAATAGTTTCCTTCGCTGACAACAGTTCTTTTGACAGAAACTCAGATAAATCTGTACGCAGGAACACTCCTGGAATATTCAAGAAAAAAACTAAAAAACCCACCACCAAAAAAACCACCAAGAAAACCACCAAAAAAACCACCAAGAAAACATAGTGCAACTTTAAAATTGTTGTGTTATGATATATAACGACATTGTAAACAGTAGTCTTTAAGTAGTTATAAATACTTTGGAGGTATTTTGGTAATGATTGAGTTTATTTTTGTATTAGTTATTAGCACTAGTCCTACGGTAGATAAGTGGGAGTATCAGGGTAACTTTGAGTCATGCGAGATTGCTCATCTTTGGATGGCTTTGCATCGACCTGACACAAGAGCTTCAAAATGTATGCTTCAGAATTACATAAAACTACCAGAGAATACTAGGGTTAAAAATATAGATATGAGATTCGGGACAATTAAATAGATGGAAATATATAAAGAAAAAGCGTTAATAATAAACACTAAAAAACCTGACATGATATTAGATAACGTTGTAAAAAGTAAGTTGGTAAAAACTTATGACAATGGTGTATCTAAAATTATAGTTAATTGGGGTTTGGATGAGGTTTTAAAACTATCTAGTCTACGTTTAAAAAATTTATTAACTCCTATAAACAAAGAATACAATTGGCCTGGTATACACAAACCTTTTGATCATCAAAAAACCACTTCTGAATTTTTATCAGCCTACAAAAGAGCTTATTGTTTGAGTGAGGCAGGTACTGGTAAGACCTCAGCTGTTATATGGGCCGCTGATTATTTAATGAACAAGAAAAAAATTAATCGTATGTTAGTGGTGTGCCCTTTATCCATTATGCAAGCGGCTTGGCAATCAGATTTTTTTAAAACTGCCATGCACAGAACTGTAGCTCTAGCTCATGGTACTCCAACTAAAAGAAAAAAGGTTTTAGCAGAGAATACAGATGTTGTTATTATTAATTATGATGGGATTGAGATAGTAGAAAAAGAAATAGCGGAAGGAGGTTTTGATCTTATTGTAGTTGACGAAGCTAACTATATTAAAACTGTTACTACTAGAAGATGGAAGGCTTTAAATCGTATAGTAAAAGATGATACTTGGGTTTGGTTATTAACAGGAACGCCCGCTGCTCAATCTCCTGCAGATGCTTATGGCTTAGCTAAGTTGGTAAACCCCTCCCTCGTGCCCAAATACTACGGCACTTTTAAAGATATGGTTTTACAAAAAGTTAGTCAGTTTACTTGGATTCCCCGTGCAAAAGCTCAAGATATAGTTTTCAAAACGTTACAACCTGCCATACGATACACAAAAGAAGAGTGCCTAGATTTACCTGACGTTACGTATCAGGTACGCGATGTTCCTCTTACACCTCAGCAAGACAAATACTATAAAAAACTAAAAAAAGAAATGTTTATACAAGCAGCTGGAGAAGAAATAACTGTAGTAAATGCGGCTGTTATGCTTACTAAATTACTACAAGTTAGTGCAGGTTCTGTTTATGCAGACAATAAAAAAATTATAGAGTTTGATGTGTCAAACAGAATGACAGCTTTAAAAGATATTATTAATGAAGCAAGCCACAAAGTAGTTATTTTTGCACCTTTTAGAAACAGCATTGAGTTAATAATAACGGAGTTAACTAAATTAAAAATAACTTGCGATGCTATAAACGGTGATGTAAGTATGAACAAACGCTCTCAAATATTTAAAAATTTTCAAGAAACAAAAGATCCACAAGTTTTAGTAGTGCAGCCACAATCAGCTTCGCACGGTGTTACTCTACACGCAGCTAACGTAGTCGTGTTTTGGTCACCCGTTGTGTCAGTAGAAACATATATACAATGTTGTGCTCGTATGGATCGAGCGGGTCAGCGTAACCCAATGACGGTAGTACACCTACAGGGTAGTCCTGTAGAATCAAAGATATATAAAATGTTACAAGGTAAAATTGAAGACCACGTAAAATTAGTTGATTTATATAAAGAAGAGTTAGGTATAATTTAATTTAATAAAACGCTTGACATTGTCTACACTACTATCCTATACTGGGAATCCATTTAATGAGAGGAGCAACACATGGAACTAGATGATAATCAGCTTGAAAAGCTTATGCAAGCTGATATTAATATGAGAGAGTCAATAGCAACCCTTGAATCTCAAATAAGCGAAATCAAAACTAAACGTACACAAGTGCAAGAAGCCTTAAACGAAGCTTGCAGAACTTTAAATGTTACAAGCATTAAAACTAATGTAGGGACATTAACTAGAAAACTAAAGACTAGGTATTGGACAAGCGACTGGCCACAAATGTACAAGTTTATGAAAGAAAACGATGCTTTAGAATTAGTTGAAAAGCGTATACAGCAGTCAAACATTAAACAGTTTATATCTGACAACCCTGAGTTATCCCCTCCAGGTTTACAGTCAACGAGTGAGTATACTGTTTCAATACTTAAAAACCGTTCTAGAAAGGAAGACTAGTGGATATATTTGATGAAACTCAAAACGTCAAGACTACTAAAGTTGATAGCTTCAGCAGTAAAATTACGGCTAGTTCTATCACAGCAAAACGTATATCTATACGAAATAATAAGTTTAGATTAATGGTTAATGGAGAGGAAATTGATTCTTCAGACAGTACACATTTAGATGTTGTTATAATAAATGCATCTCCACATGTACACCGTATGTACTATGATACTGAGTATATTCCTGGTGTTAGAGTACAGCCACCTGTATGTTGGTCTTCTAATAGCGTAACACCTGATAGTAAAGTACAACAACCGCAAAATAGCATGTGCGGTGAATGTCCTCAAAACGCAAAAGGTTCAGGTCCAAGAGGCACAAAAGCGTGTAGGTTTAGTAGAAGAATCGCAGTATTAAAAGCTGATGATTTAAATGGAGATGTGTATCAAGTTACTCTCCCTGCCCAATCTATATTTGGAAAAGGTACAGCTGATCGTAAACCTTTACATCAATACACAGATTATGTAAGAGCTAATAATCAAAACTTAATATCTATAGTTTCTCGCATGTCTTTTGACATGAATGCACCTAATACTAAAATAGGTTTTCAAGCTATAAAAATAATTAACGATGAAGAGTATGATGTATGTGCAAAAAAAAGTACATCTGATGAAGCTAAACGTGCAATAGAACTAACTGTTCATGTTAACTCTGAAGATACAACTAACGTTTTTACACCAGTAGAACAAAAGTCCCCCGTTGCAGATAGCGGTGAAACAGACTTAGAAACATTATTATCTGCATGGCATTAATTTTTTAATACTTAGGAGAAGTGATAATGGCAACAAGCAATTTAATTTTTACAACCCCCGTAGGTGTAGCGCAGTATCCTTGGTTATCTAAACCTGATACTAAATTTTCTGAAGCAGGTGACTACAAAGTAAACTTAGTCCTCACAAAAGAAAAAGCTTTACCTATACTTAAGCAAATCAATGATGTATTTTTAGCTAATTTAGAAGAAGAAACTAAAAAAGCTAAAGGTAAAGAAGTTAAAAAAGCTAACCCTCCTTTTGCAGAAGAGCTTGATGAGGAAGGCAAAGCAACAGGTAATATTATACTAAGGTTTAAGTCTAAAGCAGAATACAAACCTTCACTCTTTGATTCAAAAGCTAACTCAATTGAAGATGTTAATGTATGGTCTGGATCAGAAATTAAAGTTAATGGTTCAATAGCTCCATACTACACATCACTAATTGGAGCAGGTGTTTCTTTAAGGTTAAGAGCAGTTCAAATAATTAATCTAGTAGAGGGTGGTAGATCAGCTAGTGGTTACGGCTTTGAAGAACAAGAAGGATATGAGCATGAGCCCGTAGCAATAGATAAAGCTCCTGACGCTTTTGTAAATGAAGAGTCCGAAACTATTGAGGAGCCTGTGGTAGTATCTAAACCCCAAGCTATTAAAGAACCTACACCTATACAAAAAGAAACTCCTAAAAACACAGATACTGGTGTAAGTTTAGATGATTTAGTTTCTGATTGGACATAGGAGGATTTATGAGAGGATATTCACAGATTGTAATAGAAGCTAATCAAACTGCTAGTAAATCTTTGGGTGTTGAATTAGGCGCAATATGTATTAAGCTTAAGCACCCAGTGCAAAAGGTTTCTGACAGTCTTAACATATCAAGGCAAACAGTATATGATTGGTTTTCGGGTAAAGCAAACCCAACCAAGTTAAAAGTAGTAGAAGTAGAGCAGCTACTAAAAGAATTATCATCAAAAGTATAAAGGTTTAAAATGCAAATAAAAGAGTTTTTAGACCTTGTGTGGTCTGATCAGGGTCACTATTGTGTAGTAAGTAAAGATCAACAAGAAAATGTGACCCCTATATTTTTAAATACGATTGATGAGGCTGTAAGTAAAGCTAATGCGTTACTTAAAAATAACCTAGACGTGTACTTTACATGCTCAACTTGGCTAGAAAATACTGATAGAAAAGCTAAAAATGCAAGAGAACAAAAAATATTTTGGCTTGACATTGATTGTGGCTTTGACGCTAAGAAGCGTAGGTATAAAGACTATAAAACTAAAGACGAAGCTATGGTTGCATTAAGAAATTTTATAGATGTGACTAAGCTACCTACACCTTTAATAGTAGACTCTGGAAATGGATTGCATTGTTATTGGCCTTTTGTCGATCCTGTTGCACCTGCTGTATGGAAACCTATAGCACAGGGACTTAAGTTTTTGTGTGTTAAACATGGTTTTAAATCAGACTCTGTTTGTACTTCTGACATATCAAGAATACTTAGAGTGCCAGGAACTAAAAATTTTAAAGATGTAAAAAACCCAAAAAGTGTGACCGTATTACAAACTTGTAATCCGTTTTTGTTTGATGACTTAGCAGCAGTTATACCTGCTGAACTATTATCTCATGCAAACAAACCTAAAAGACCTATGGATGAAGCTACTAAAGCAATACTGGGTAACCATTCTTCTAGGTTTAGAAAGATAATGGAACGTTGTAAATTAAAAAATGGCTGTAAACAACTAGAACACATAGCTTTAAAACAAAACGAGATTGAAGAACCCTTGTGGAGAGCAGGGTTATCTATCGCTGTTCATTGTGAGGACAGAGATATAGCTATACACAAAATATCTAGAGGTCATGTAGATTACGATTATGAGCTAACAGAAAAAAAAGCTGACAGCATACCAGGTCCGCACTCATGTAAACAGTTTGAAATGCAAAGACCTGAGGGTTGTAAAAACTGTATTCACAAAGGTAAGATAAAAACACCTATACAGCTTGGAAGAGTTATATCTAAAGCTAGAGGGGCAGATAATGTAATAGAAGCGCACAGTGAATCATTAAATCAAAAAGTAACTTTTAAGATACCTGACTACCCCTATCCATATTTTAGAGGGAAAAACGGTGGCATATATCGCACCATGCCTGACGACGATGATGATGGTTTAAAAATATATGACTACGATTTTTATTTAGTTGAGAGGCTTAACGATCCTGTCTTAGGGGAATGCTCATGGTTTAAGTTGCATCTTCCAAAAGATGGGGTAAGAGAGTTTATTGCACGTACATCAGATTTACTTGCTAGAGATAAAGCTCGACAGATTCTAGTAGATTATGGAGTTATTGTGCATGGTAAACAAATGGACCTTGTAATAGATTACATAGTTAACACAGTAGCAGCACAGCAACGCACTGTAGAAACATCTCTTATGCATAAACAGTATGGTTGGAACCCAGGAGCAATAGAAACTAAAAACAAAATACTTATTGGTAACAGAGAGATAAGCGCGTTTGGAGTTAAGTATGTTCCTGTAGCTGACGATCTTAATGAGATTAACTCTACTCTACAAAAGAAAGGAGACTATGAGGAGTGGAAAAAAGGAGCTGCTGTGTACGAAAGACCAGGAATGGAGATTCGTGCCTTTGGTTTTTTCTGCGCTTTTGGTTCTCTGCTTATGCCGTTTTTTGGGCATAGAGAAAAGTCAGCAATAATAAACATGTACAATCCTGAATCAGGTCAAGGTAAAACTTCAATATTGCAGGCTATGACAAGTGTGTATGGTAATCCTGATTTAAACTCTAAACTCATACAAGTATGGGGTGACACAGACAATTCTATTATTCACCGTATGGGGTACATGAATAATTTACCTACGGCTGTTGATGAAATGACAGACGTAAGTCCTAAAGAATTACATAAATTTTTAAAGTTTATGTCAGCAGGGCGAGGGAAAAACAGGCTGCATGGCAGCGTTAACAAAGAAAGACCTAACGATACTGTGTTTAATTTGATATGTGTGGTGTCTAGTAACACTGACTTTAGACAAGTTATGTTTTCTGATAGAGCAAAAGCAAGTGGTGAAATGGCTAGATTTATTCAACTACCTGTAGAGTTAGATGAATCTATATCTAAGTCAGAAGCGGATGAATATTTTAGTAAGTTCTTTGACAACTATGGCCATGCAGGTGAAGTCTATGCACAATACTTGATAGCAAATTTAGATCAAGTTAAAAAACAATTAAAGAGCACACAAATAAAAATAGATAAAGAACTTAATATTAAAGGGCACGACAGAAAGTTTTCAGCTACGTTAGCAGCTGTATTTTTAGGAGCTGTGATTGCTAAAAAAATAGGCATCCACAACATAAACATTGATCCTGTATATAAAGCTATAGCTAAAGAGCTTTCTTTATCTAAACAGACTGTTAAAGAAGCTGATTTTGATGCGGTTCAAACATTGGGTGACTTTATTAACACCGCTAAAAACAGCACATTAGTTATAAATAGTAGAGTAGATTCAAGAGGAGGTTTACCAGAAGCTCCTTTGCTAAGACCTAATCATGATTTAAAAGTACGTGTAGAGCCTGATACTAATACTATCTATATACCTGCATCTATAATGAGAGAGTATGTAAACAGCAAAAAAATTGACTACAGTGACTTTATTAAAGGGTTAAAGTTAGAGGGAGTGTTGAAAGAAGCATCGAAACTAAAAGTACTACACAAGGGTCTAGAGATTAGTGGACCTTCAGTTAGATGTATATGGGTTGATAACTCATCATTTGATGAGATTAAAACAGACAATTTAGATTTGGACATACCAAAAAATGTTAACTAACGGAACAGATTATCAAATAGATTGGCCTTCTTTTGAAATAGGAACATCTATATTCTTACCTGCAGTAGATACTAAAGCGGCGTTAGCAGCTATAGACAAAGAAAGTAAAAGACTTGAGTTTGATTATGTACACAAGATTGTAATTGAAGATGGTGTACAAGGTATTAGAGTCTGGCGACTATAAGTTTAACGTGTGCTAAATAATGGAAGATCAGCGTTTACTCTAAGCTTAGCTATTCCTTTTAGCATATTATTCATTTTAGCATCAATCACTCTTAGTTTTTCAGCTTTAGCCCTAGGATTAAGTTTTTCGTTGTTAATAATTTTTTTTCTTCTATCTCTTTGTAGTTTAATTTTTTCATTTAAAGCTAATATTTTTGTACGAGACCTTATTAATTTTTTGTTGTCTTTACGATACTCCGCTTTTTCTTCGCCTGACATTGCGTTTAAAGAATTAGTTACTCTGTCAGACATGTCTTTTAAATCATAAAACATATTTAACGCTCCTCTTCCATTAGGACTATACAATATAGCACTAATGGGTGCTCTTTTATCTATAGGTGTAGTTGGCGTTGGGTTATCTACAAACTGATTTATAATCCCATCTATTAGTTGTGTAGCAGCCATTCCAACAGTTCCCGTAGTAGCTCTAATGAAGTGGTCAGTTTTTAATGGTGAAATGCCCACTTCCCCTAAACCTTTAGCTATATAAGAAGTTCCTTGATTAACTTGTAAATTAGTTTCTTTCTTTTGTTGGTAAGCACTTACAATAGGATCACCTGTAAAAAAGTTATAGTTTGTCATTACTTCAATAGGAGCTTTAACAGCTTGCGGAAACAAAGTTGGCGATAAAAAACCTCCTAAAAAAGTGTCTGTTATAGCTTGTCTTATTCTTCTTGCATCTAATTCATTATTAGTTCCCTCTTTAGTGACAATATTGTATAAACCTTCAGGTAACATTTTAAACAAAAAAGCTAACTCACCACGAATTGGAATACCTACCCCCGTACCTGGTATAATATATTTTCTAATTTTTTCTTGATCAGGCAACTTTTCATACTCATCATCACCTCCCACTGCAGCTGAGTATATAAGATTAAGAAACATAATTTTTGCTGACGTTATTGCAAACAATTTTATTGCATTTTTTCTGTCTTGATCTGAAACAAACTTACCTCTTATTACATTTATAAGTATGTCCATACCCTGAATATAAGCATTTAAAAAAGCTATAGTATGTGTAAACAGTCTTAAGTTTTGACTACTACCTTTTTTATTCCAGTTTATAATGTTTATAGCTTTGTTTACAGCTAATATTTCATTTCCTCCTTTTATAGTACCATCAGGCTGCATAACTCCTCCTGTGTCTAATAAGGCTTGTTCAAAATTAGCTTTACGTTGAGCTAAATCAGAATGAGTAGCTAAATCTTCAAAGTATGCAAATAGTTTTCTCGTTTGACCTTCAGGTAATAAACCATACTTTCTTCTAGTTTTTCCTATAACTTCTCGTCCCGTTAAACCATATCCACCAGTAACGCCTAAAGCCTCCATTTGTTTTATTATGGGAGAATTAGGATCTTTCCTAATATCAATATAACTTTGCAAAACTCTTTTTGCTAACTGCCCTGGATTTTTAGTTCCTGAATAAGCCGCTGAACCTATTGCATCGTTAAATACTTGGTAGGCTTGAAATATAGGGTTTGCTGTAATAGTTTGTCTTAGTAATGTAGCAAAGGCGGATAGCTTACCAGTGTCTAGCAGTGGAGCTGAAGCACCTTTTATTGCTTCTGCGTAATTCATATCCGCATAATCAACAAATACTTTTTCTCCTTCAACCATTAATTCAGCAACAAAACCTTGTCTATCATCAGGAATAGACGCTGTGGTTTTATAAGTTACAATATCTTCAGGATTTTCATTTTTTATACGACTAAGTTGGTTTTTTTGTTTTGTGCTTAAACCTTTTTCTGATTTTGCTTGCTCTTCCAAAGCTATAATTTTTTCTTTATTTCTAATGCCTACAAAATTAGCTGCTTCTTGATCACCATGATTTCGTAAAGATGCATTTATAGACCAATAATATTTCATCATAAAATTATCAAGTACATTATCAACTTTTTTATCACTACCACCTCTAAACTTACGCTCTTGACCTATATCAGAATACCCTCTAAAAAATTCTTTTATTCCATTTTGGTCTAAATTTAAATCATCAAGAGTTTTATTTAATGGTACATACCAATCACGCCCTCTAAACACATCTGCCTTTTCTTTGCTATACACACCTGTAAATTCTAGCAAATCAATATTGCGTTGTTGAATTGTATTTAACATCATTGATATATTTCTTAACTCCGGATGTTGTTGTTCATACTCAAGATGTATATTTTCGTTAATTAAACGTTCCTCAGCATCAGACATATTTGTTTTTTGTTTTTTTAAACTATTAATTTTTTTGTTTATTTGTTGTCTTTGGTTTTTGTTTTTAGTAATAAATTTATCATTTTCAAGTTCACTTATTTGTCTATCACGATTTTGGTTAAGTTGTTGTTCTCCATCTAATCTTCTTCCGACTAAATAAACTTGTATTATGTCATTAGCAGTGTCAATATCTCCTATTTTTTTAGCAAATTGACTAACTAATCTAAATACTCCGTCAAGGTTTGAAGCATCATCTATTATTTTAGGCATACCGTTTTCTTGTATTGTTACATACCCTCTTTGAGCTGAATTAGATGCTATCCCCATAGATTGTAATACTGCATCCATAATAATATCAACTCTAGCTCGGAAAGGTATCGCATCATTAAACACTTTGTTTAGGCTTCTTGTTTGAGCTTCTTCTTGTATGGCCGCACTAGAGTTAGCAACTTTTGTTCTAAACCTAATAAATTTTCCAGATAGTGAAGTTTTAGGTAAATCATCAACTGTTTTTCTTTTGAATATGTCTTTTACAATATTAAAACTATTTTTACTATCGCCTTTAACACTATAGTTATTTTTTATAAACTCTTCTCTACTTTGTTTGTTTATAGGTTTTTGATATAAAGGGTCTGAACCTACAATTCTGTCTATAGGACCATCAAATAAATCCCCTGCTACTACCAAATAATCGTTAAGTAAAGAGTTAGGTATGTTAGTTGGAAAATTAAACAATCTTTTTATAGCGTTAACTAGATCTGACCATAGAGAATTTAAATTGTTTTTAGGGTTAAGAGGTGCTGTCTTACTTAAGAATCTTTGAAATTGTACATCTTGAAGTGCGTAGTTAACAAATTCAAATACGTTATCTAACTCTCTATTAAACCTACCATTAGCAGCTGCTTGTGCTTTTTCATATATTTTATTTATGTATTCACCAATTTCGTTTTTAGGTTTACCACTTTTAGTAAACGCATCGTCCATTTTTTTAGCTTGTGTAGCGTGAAGAGCTTCGTGAATTATAGTGCCTATATTTGCGTTAGGGTGTATTTCAATATTATTGCTTAGCGGTACAAACATACCATAAGCACCTTTTCTATTTACTTTTACTGAAAAACCTGTCGTTTGTAGATTTGGAAGTTTAATCATTGTATCAAGCAGTACATTTTCAACTTCACCTAAGTCTTTACCGTATTCATTTTTAAGTATCTGCAAAGCTCTTTTTAAATTTTTAACATCTTTAAATCTTGATATTTGATCAGGTCTTTGCACATAATTAGGATTAGCCAAACTATAGAACTCATCTATATCTCCATCAAAAGAGTTAGCAAAATCATCAGGCCCTAAAAGGTCTCTAGCAAGATCAATTGCTTCTTCTTTTTCTTGACGTGCATCTGTTGTTTCTTGTTGAGTTGTCTTTTTGTCTTTTTTATTTTGAGCTATCACTTTTCTTGCTTCTTTTATTACATCTTTATCTACTGTAGGTTCTAATAAAGATTCATATAGATAGCTTGCTTCAGGTATATTTCTTAACTGCCCTCTTAATAAAGATAATTCTTTTGCATTTGCTAATTCAGGTTTTGGTTTAATGGTTGTTATTTTATTTTTTTCAACAAAGTCAACTTGTCCAGTAGCTTCTAACTCAGATCTTAAACCTTTAGCTAATGTAGAATTAATACCTAAGTTTTTAGCTAATTGATCAAAAGTTACTCCTTGTTTATTTTTAGCTATAAAATCTAACGCTTGATTGTACTCTTGAGTTGCAGGGGCAGTAGTAGTTACCGATGCAGGTGCTGAAGGTGGTTTTTCAACGGGTGTAAGTTGTTTTATTGTTTTTTCAAGCTCAGTAATTTGTTTTTTAACTTTTTTAGTTTGTTTTTCTTTTTTTAAGCTTTGTAGTTCTGTAATAGCTTGTATTCTTTTTTCAAGAGTTTGTTCTTTTACTACTTGTTCTTTTACTACTTGTTTTTCTACTACTGGTGTTTTTTGCGCTTCTTGCGTTTGTTGTTTTGCTTTATTTATTATATTTTGTAGTGGATTAACTTCACTTTTAACTTTAGCCTCAGTAAAGGCTTTTAATTCTCTTTTACCTTTTACTACTCTAGTACTTAATTGAGGAAATGCTTGTAAAGCATTGAAAACTTTTGCTGCTTTGGCAGGCGATATTTTTAGTGAGTCTTTAAGTTTTGTGGCTGTGTAAGACTTTTTAGGGTTAGCAATAATTAAATCCTTTGCTTTTTCTGTTAATGCAAAGTCGCTATCTGTCTCTCCTCTTCCAGGTCCAGGATCAATTGATATATCCTTGTCCATTCCTCTTCCGTCAGCTCTTTTAGTCTTAGGGGGAGTTTTGGACTTTTGTTTTTCTGACCTAAGTACGTTATTGCCTCCTGTATCAGAGCTAAAGTCAAGCGATCCGGTTTTCTTAAAGTTGTATTTGACATCGGGATTAGCCTCCTTTATTTGATCTACATATTTGTTTATAGCAGCTTCGTTAATTTTACCTTTATGCGCATCAAGTTTGGACTCAAATAACTTTACATTTCTAGGATTTGATATATTTAAAAGTTTTAATCTTTTGTATGTTCCTGATTTAGAGTTAAGCCCAAACGAAGTTAACGTAGCATCATCAAGCACACCTAGTTTTGGCTGAGCTTTTATATTTTTTTGATCTTTGTAAAAATTTTTCAGTACATTTTCAGCATTTTTTATTAACTCATCAACCGCTTTCTTTTGAGTATTAACACTTTGCTTAGTTATTTCTTCATCTAACTCTACATAAGCTTTGTTTATTATTTTTCTAAGTTTACTATGTTCTGGTGCTCCATTTACAAAAGAGTCTTTTGCTTCAGTTACTATATCTATTGCTGCTTGCACGGGGTCTGCGTCTTTTTTAGCTGCTTCAAACATAGTTCTGTTTGGTAGTAGCGTTGCAAGAGCATTGTTGGAGTCTACTCTTATCTGTTCTTTCTCGGCTCTAATTTCATCCCTCGCCCCACTTCTTGAACTTATTCTAGATCCAATACCTAAAGGAAACAATAAAGTAGCGCCGTATGCTGCCTCTGCATATTCTAATTTAGCATCATCATTTGTTAAAGGTAGCCCTGCATAATACCTTTCTAAAGCTTGTTGAACTATTTCAGTAGATCCTTCAGCTAACACAAACTTACCTGTACCTACAGCTATAGCTTTTTTTAGAGATTCTCTAGCTGTTTTTTCTGTAGCTTCTTTAGCCGCTTCTTTAGTAACATTTTTAGCTAAATTAATACCTAATAATTTACTTAATCCTGAAAATCCTAGTGCTGCTCTTTCGACTGCAGACTGAGCAAGACCGGTTGCTACAGCTCCTAATTTATTAATGTCTACGTCTTCACCCTTAGCTATTTGCTCTTGAGCTCTTCTTTCAACAGCACTACCTGTTGACATTAAAAACATACCTAACAAACTTCCAGCAATGCCACCGTAGGGTCCAAGTGCAAGAGTGCCTGCTTTAGCGCCTGTATATATGGATGCAATAAGGGGAGTTTGTTCACCTAAAGCATTAGGAATTTGTGAGAAAAATTCAGCGCCTGCACCTATTATTCCATCATTCTTGTAAGCGTCTTTAACTTTTTCTAAACTCATTCCCGGTTGAATTTCTATATTTTGACCACGTTCAATACCCTTTACGGCTGCTTCTTCAGCATCAGCAAAAGGCAATGTACCAAAAGCTGTTCTAGAGCTTGAGATAAATCTTTCAGTTCCGCCTTTAAGACCTTCTAAATATCCAGGACTATCTTCGGTTTCAGGTTTTTGAAGAGGAGGAGGAGGAGTAGTGTAATCTTGAGCTGCTTTTTCAACAATACTATAATCTTCGGTATCTATTTTATCAGGGTTAGCGTCTAGCCATTTTTGATATTTATTGTTTGCTCTTTCTTGAACAATATTGTAGTCTTCTGTACCTTGTAGTTCAGTATTATTATTTAACCATTGTTGATATTTATTTGGAGCTGTAGTAACTTCTTCAGTAACTTCTTCAGTAACTTCTTCAGGATTGTCTACATTAAATTTTACAGCTGCATCTTGAACAATATTATAATCTTCCGTACCTTGTAAGTTAGGATTAGCGTTTAACCACTCTTGATATTCATTATCCAAGATGTTGTGTCCTTACCGACCTATAATACTATCAGCTGTTTTTTGTTGTTGTTCTTCTGTTGCTGCTGTATAAGCGTTAAATGGTATTGCTTCCATAAATGCTTGAACAGCTTCAGGACCTTCCTTAGTAGCAATGTCTTTTAGTATTGTTTGATACCCTTCTATTCTTGCTATTTTTATGTCCGCTTCGTTTTTGCCTGGATACATAGTAGTTGCACTAGCAGAAGCAAATTTTACATAATCAAATTCAGGTTGTCCATTAGGACCTAATACAGGTTGTCCATTAGGACCTGTTTTGTAAAAATCACG
>Ga0209337_1000834_pt1 | contig 24423 bp, 9 predicted proteins | sample LinPmetageLP53_FD_184044 | JGI IMG/M metagenome (GOLD analysis project Ga0209337, IMG submission 184044) | Marine viral communities from the Pacific Ocean - LP-53 (SPAdes) (version 2) | ecosystem: Environmental > Aquatic > Marine > Oceanic | place: Pacific Ocean | collected 2010-02-08 | reverse complement strand
CTCTTTCAGCATTGGATAGTTCTGCTGTTCTAAAGAAAGGTCTAATATCCTTTAAGTACTGTTGAGGGATTGGGTTTCCTTCCACGTGGCTTTGAGGAACATATACATAAGCTATTGGTAGAAAGAAGCTTGCGTTCTTATTTGAGTACGCCCAGTCCCATAGCCTCTGGGAAATTTCCCCATTTTCCATTATATCCCTAGCGTAGTTAATATTTATTGCATCGTCAGGAGCAGGCGTCGTTAGCCATGTTGGATTAGGGACAACATCACCGTCTAGATTTCTTCCGTAATCATTGGCGGACTCCTGAGGCAATCCAATAGTGACGTACCTTTCGCCAATCACTACCTGTCGTCTTCCGTTGTCAGATGTTACCATTCCAGCCCCTTTTACGACTGCCAGTTTAGGTTGTCCGTCACCTGTCTCGACTCCGGGGAGTTCAGTTCCTGGGAGGTATGGGTCGTCCATAGCTCCATTCACAGTAGTGATACCAATAAGGTCCAGACGTCCTAGAGGTGCTGTAACCCCGCCATCTGGTCCTTGGAAATCTGTGAAACCAAACGAGTCAAGAGAAATGTTTCCGCCTGGAAAATTGAAGACTGCAGTTCTTGCCACACCATTAGCTGCGTTTGCTGGTGTATTAGGGGGATTGTTTACACTATAGGTTCCTGTTGGATTCTCCCCGGTTCCGAATGTAGTTGGGGGGTTGTTAAAATCCCAAAGACCATTATCTATTCTGTGAACTTCTCCGTTGTTGCCGTAAAGCCCACCACCATTAGTCCTCTCTACTCGCCCGATGAAGTTACCCGGTCTGACGGATATAGTTCCTGGTAGTCCAGCATCTACAAAAGGTTGCAGTTCGGTGAAACCAGCTCTACCTACAGTGTTTCCCCTTTCCGATGAATTAATCTCGTCAATCTGAGATTGCAGTCTTACGTCGTTAGATAACAAATCCTCTAAAGGAAGGTTATCTACTTGGTAGTAGTACGGGTCTGCTGGTAAGTAGAACCTAATATCTTCATTAATTCTTTGTGTCATTATACTAATCTCTCCAGGTCAAATATGTTGAGCGACCTTACTCCAACTCCGAAGGAACAGTTCTCAGCATCGTGGTCTCGTCCCTCTCCTCCGGATTTACCGCCCATGTGGGACCTATAAATAGATACCCCGTTAACTTTATCCTCCGCCATATGTTTGGCATTTTGCCACATCCCAGCCGCGCTTTCATCCAACCAGTTTCTCATATATCCTAAAGAATCCATACCTAAAGGAGGTAATGGGGTTACGGGTTCGGCGGTTGTGTAATACCATCCGGCGGATGCCGTTCCATCGCTACCCGAAACTGCATTGAAAGCACTAAACCCACCTAATCTAGGCTGCATAGTGGCAACGCCAGCAGATGGGTTCATCGAAGGCATTCCCCAACCAAACACTCTTAAACAGCTTGAAAGCTGGTAAATTCCTTGTGGGAAGTCTGAGTCAGTTCCGGTTAAGCGTCGGATGTTGTCCGCAGCTCCAAGAACACGAACATTTTGTGTCCAGTGAGGATATCCTTGCCCGTTAACTTGGTCGACGGGCGAACCTCCGGACGTTGCTGTTTCTCGCCATCCTTGGGGACCTGTGCTTGTCCCGCTCAAAGTACTTACATCGTAGAACGATTTAAGGTCACCGCGAGTGGACATCATCAAACGGAATACTCCAGTATTAGCATAAACTGCTCCACAGCCTCCGTAAGTAGTTCTTCGACCACCTAAACCATAGTAGTCTAAAGCAACACCATTTCTCCATTTACCCATTGGACCATGGCAGTTAGCGCCTCCTCCAGGAGCTGTTGCGCTTAAAGACCATGTCATTGGGTCCATTCCATTAGCTAGGATATTGGAAGCATGGATACGTGAAGTGTCTGCTAAGTTCCAAATCTGAATTTGAGAACCCATACAATCAGGGTCCGCCATTAAGCCTCCGGTAGGAGCATTGATAGTTGCACCTTGTTTAGTTCTCATGTAGGCGCGGAAGCGTTCTTTAGGGGCTCGCTCATCTCCAATCACAGTCATACTTCCTATTTGGTCGTTCTTTGTGTTGTTGCCGAAGGTTGAGTTCATAGTTCCTTTACCAGCGACAGTAGCCAAGTCACCTTGACCTGTTTGGTCTGTAGTTCCTCCAGTGTAATTACCACCGCCTCCCCCTACGACAACAGTGTCAGTAAAGTCGGAGTTTCCGGCTGAACCGGTTCCACCTCCTGGAGGCTCGCCAATACCGTCTACTGGCGAAGACCCGGTCTCTAAAGCTGCTGTATCCACCGCGGTGAAGAACGGAGGGTCAGTGTCATTTGTACCTACGGAAGGGGCAGTGTCTATAAACCTACCGCATCCTGTCCCTTTAAGGTTATAGTAAACTCCCGATACGGAAGAGGGGGAACCCTGGAAATGGAAGTTCACAAGGTTAACATCCACAGAACTATCTTGAACTGCGCGTACACACATACCCCCCGTCATACCATTTCTGTGGTTAAAATCAGCTGCTCCTGTGTCGGGCGTCCTGACATAAGGGTTGGTGATGTTGAAGGACTCGTTTACGCCGCCGGGCTGTAACGAAAGTCGTGAAGCGAAGTCGGTTGCTACACCACTAGTAAACGCGTTAGGGTAAAACTTAAGGTAGCCCGCTGAAGTGGACCTATCCCATTGGTTGTTTTGGTCTCCGATATAATCATCAGCGTAAGCTGTAGCAAATACGTCTACAGAGTCTATAGTGTTTCCAGTCGCGCCTTGAAGAACCTTTCCACCCAAACCAAACAGTTCAATGCTAGATTTCTTATTTGCGACCAGACAGGCTCGTGTTGCGTGAACCTCAAGGCTTGTGTGGTTAGGTTGTGAAATACCGGCACCAGCATAAGGGATAAGGTGATACCCGGAGATATCCAGGATATCATCCGTACCTACAAAAGTAGGGGGCTTAACTTTAAAATTAGAGTTATTCTCTGCTAAGAAAGGTACTCCAAATCGAGTGGACTTAGTTGGACCAGTTAGTTCAACGTTTGAATTATCAGTCGCTACCACACCTGCAGACATCCAACTTCTAAATTGAGAAGCGACGTCATTAACAGGGTAATAATTAAAAGTAGTACACGTAGAGGAGGTGCCTCTAAAGGTGAGGTTGGACCCATTAGAAGCAATCGCAACTTTTCCTTTTCCGGTATCATGTGAGTCTACAGCGTAACTTACGCCAACTAGTTCTGCGTCGGAGTTATTGGTAACCACCATTCCTGGCTGGTTGTTTGCTCTATACGGAGTTGCTCCGAAGTGAGTAGCTGGAAGATATCGAACAGCGAGACCTAAATCATATTGAGAGCCTGCGGTATTGGAATTCACCCAATTACACCCACCCCACTGTCCTACGTAGAAAGGAATATTATTTATTTGTGCGACTTGTACTGAAGAAGACTTGTCGACCAACAAATTTTGGTTGTTAGAATCTACGTGGAATTGTGCACGATTTCTAATACGTCTAGTCTTTGCTGCTACTGAGAAGATAGGAGCCTTAATGCCAAAGTCATTTGTTGGAATAGAGCCGTCAAGAATACGTCCACCTGCGGTAACTTGTGAGTAGCCGTCAGCACGTACCGGGAAGTTTTCACTTCCTCCTGCGTAGGTTAGTTGAGAGCCTTCCAAACTTAGACCCCATCCAGTATTGTTATTACAGGTGAATTGAGGTAGGGCAGCCTGAGACCTTGCTAAATGTATTCCGTCTCCAACATTAAGGAAGGAGTTAAAACGTCCGTTGAACTCAATATCACTTCCCTCACTGTATAAACCGTGTTCATTGCAGTCGGAAATATTAACTAAGGTTGTTAAGGTGTCACCGCCAGCTCCTGACGTTGTGACGTAAGATGTGCCGTTTACCGTGCGTGGTTGACCCAGGAGTTGGGAACCTCCATTGGGGATAGCAGATGTGGTGGTTTCGTTCCAAGCGATGCCCCCGCGTACGGTGGTATTTCTTAAATCCATACCCCGCTTAGACTTTGTAAACAAATTAATGTATTTTCTAGCGTCCGGGTAATCTGTTGAGTCCCATTCCAAATCACTGTTTAGTGAGTAGAAGCCTACTCCATTCTGTAATCTATCAGTGTTTGCTTTACCAGTTTTCGTATAGTTACGGTAACCCATGCAGTGACCAGTAATTTTAACTCGAGAATTGGTGGCTTTAAAACCCCCCAACGAATTTCTCATAGAAGTAATATTATCCAGGATTACTTCGGAATTTTCTATATCCAACCCATACGTTCCTCTGTGAATTTGATTTCCACTTTCGTCGTTTTGGTTGTTTCCGGCGTCTATCAGAAGGTCTCTGAGAATAATGGTTCCTTGACAATCCTTTAGAGAGATGGAGCTAAAGTATGCGCCATATCCGACTAAGGTGTTTTGTCCTTTAGTGTACTGCATGGCTCGTTTTGTAACCATATATTGACCTGTTGAAGAGCCGTACCACGGCGTTGCATCTCCCCACCCACTAGCTGCTGCGCCTGCGCCAGTTGTCAGAGTATCCGCTCCAGCGCCATAATCATTTTGCCAGTTATATACCTGGGGGATACTAAAGTAACCGTTACCCTTTCCGCCAACCGTACCAATCCAAGAGGTTGATGCGGACGGTACGTAGACACTGATATTATTAGCTTGGCGGTCGGTATCCGGACCCTGCATAGTAAACAGTCGTCCGTTGGTATACCAAGCGGTGTCGCTCGCAAACGACCTCTCTAGTCTTGTAGATGATACATTCATCATCGTAGCAGATGCGTTCACCGAGTAGGCTGTCTTTACATAATCCCGATTTCCTAAAGCAGAATCCGCAGGGCTTCCCGACACAGCCGCAACAGCTTGAGCCGAGGCGTTGACGTCTGAGAAGAAAGCTTTATTTTTAACTTCTAGCTTTCCTTCTCCTTCGCAAGTAATATTCGCGAGGTCCAAATGTCCTAAAGGTCCATACTTACATATCTCAATTAGAACTGGAAACTTAAGCCTTTTAGGGATTCTTTCAACGATATCCTCAATGGAATCATAAATAGCTTTGCTTTCATCATAATTACCTTCAGACGAAAGGGTAAAGGTGACGCCCTGGGGGTTACCTCCTGGATACCCCATAGCGCGGTAAAGAGTATCACCTCTTTGTTCGATAGACCATAAAGGAACATTATCCTGCTCCCAGTTATAAAAAGAACTAGGGTCATACTTAGGGACTGAATCAGTCCAATTGAGGGGGATGGTTCCATCGCCGCCTACACTGCTTACATTTTTGAAACTTACCATTAGAATTCAATCGTCCATCTAAAGACTAAAATAAATGCGTCGGTCTTATAAATCTTTTTAAAGTACCTGTACGCGCACAACATGGAAGCGTCGGTGCTTTCCACATAAGGGTTTTTACTAAACAAACCAATCTCATTAATATACCCTTCATCAGGGTCATTATCTCCCACATTCAACGTCTGTTCGTCCAATACGATTTGCCACATACATTTTGTGGGGGTAATACGTTTAATGTAGCCGTATGGGATGACACCGAAAGCGGTAGTAGAGGCACTTTTAGCTCCATTCGCAATCAAATTATGTATACTCATATTCAAGTTTCCCGTACCGTATTGTGCACGACTAAAGGGTTCTTCTACATCCGACCGACTGGAAACTTGGTAGGACGTTTGTCCTCCAGAGCCACAGCGAAAGTACACGCATTGAAAATTCTCTACGTCTACAGTTGGTTCTGCGTCGAACATCTCCGCTAACGTAGCTCCCATACCACTACAGATAACATTATCATCTTTGAAGTGGAGTTCCTTTTTTCCATCTGGGTAATGTTTCCAGACTTCTAAGTGTCCATGGGGTTCTGATTTTTCGAGAAATTGCATTTTAGTAATTGATATCCCATATTATAGTAATATGGTTTGTGTTATCGTAATCTATTTTTAGACCAGGCGGAAATGTTACTTTCTTATTGGTTAGATTAAAGACAGGATTCCGTGAAGGGTCTGCTATTTTATATAGTCCTACACGCGAACCTGCGGAATATGTAACTCCCGTACCACTAATCTGGTAAGCGGTTCCTAGTTTATTGTATGTTTGCTTATAGTCGATAGTGTTTAAGCCTAAGGCTCCAAGCCCTCCCATATAATAATCCAGGAATCTCCAGTCGTCTTTGTGAAGTTTTAAGATGTATCGCAGAGTTTTATGTTTGTAGGTTCCTGCACCGTAAGTAAAGGAAGATACTAGGAATCCCGCACTTGCGTCACGCGCATCATTATCAGTAGGGGTGTAGGGGTGACGATAAATATAACCATCACTATTTACAACGCCCATTCGGTTCAGTACTCCAGAAACTAACCCCCCGCTAGGAGCTAATCCGTAGCCGGCTGCTGGGAAGTTCTGCAGTCCGTACGTTCCAGAGCCGAAGAAGAGTCCTGCTGACGGGAGGTACGCGCCCATGGTAACGGCTTCCTCCAAAGTTTTTTCTCCAGTTATAGAAGGAGCCATAGGATTATTAATAGCTCGGAGACCACTTACGTCAGGATTTTGTGCAGTGGCTTGACTACGCAACTTAGTTGGGTAGTAATTAAAGAAATTAATTCTATTTAAAAATTGACCTAGCTCCCCTGGTGTGCCTGACGGTTGGGTTGATTGTAGAGTTGGGTCCGCTGGTGTTGGAAACTCAGGGAAATTGAAGGTTGCCCCCGATACATGGTAATGATTTGACGAGGCGTCGGTCCACCGATACACTTTAAAATCTTTTATGTCTATATCTCTCAAACTATTCGACCCCACAGTACAAATAAAACTGGTAGTTATTTTAGTGTTTGGTCCAAATGAAGGAGCGACAATTGGAGGAGATACTAGTTGATTCCACGTCTTGGCGTCTGCGTAAAACTCATCTGCACTTTGCGAACTCCTAGGGTATAAAGGAAAAGATAATGTTCTACCTTCTACTCCTTCCTCCCATTCTCTTGTAGTCAGGTTGTACTCATAGCGTACCCCATTATATTGAGCCGCTACAGACATATCAATAGACTCGAGAGCTGATTGCAGAGCGATGCCTTCGAGCCCAACAGCGAAGGTATTACCTCCCCGGAGGTTATATTCACCTAACGTGAAGTTTTGTGTAAGCCATGGAGCAAACGTACTACTTCTCTCGTTTTGAACACGTATGGCTGGAACATAAATAGGCGATGAAGAAGTATTGGTTCCAGAGGTGCCCACAAACATTAGTCCTCCTGGAACTTTCCAGTCTGTCATAGCTGACGGGGAGGTCGTATTGGATAGTATGGGTGAGCCGTCGTTTTTGTTACGTAGTTTGAAGACCGCGCCATCATTGTACTCGTGGTACTGACTGTTGGAGTAAGGCTCGCTGGTCCACTTACTTGCGTCTCTAATCCATCTGCTTCTTCCGCTATTTGCTACCAAAGAAACATCTTGTAAACTAATATCGTGAATAGTGTATTCTCCTCCTGCGGCGTCTATAATGTTTAACTGGTATTCCGTATCTCTATCCAAACCAAACAAAGCCATCTTCGAGATAAGATTAATAGGGCATGAGATAAAACTCCCGCCGTCAACGTGAGGCTGTGGTGAGTAGTAATCAGTCCCTTGGATTGGGGTAGGTTGCCAATCCCCCGCTGTAAAGTTGTAATATAGCTCTTTCCAAATATCAACATTCGTCCCGAGACCAGGTCCCTTTAACGCAAGGTCGCTAACTAAAGTTGACCCTGCTTCGGAGGTAGGACCGTATAAAGCAGCAGTTAGACGGTAGTCGCCGCGGAGTCCTATACCATCTGGCGTCTCGCTCGTATAGCGGCGTAAGGTGGTTGAGGTTACGTCAGGTAACGTTATCGGGTGCGGGTAAGTATACGGGATAAGATTGTTCGTATTGGATTCCGCAGGGAGGGGTAAAAAATATGCGCCCGACACACTATTCCCGTATCTTGGGATAATACCGGTTGGGAAGGCATCCCATTCATACGTTTCCCAGTTAAAGAATGTTGGGGAGCCATCACCACCCGTTAAAGAGCTTAACACAAAATAAGCCGGAGCATTATTACTATTAAACACTTTCATCGATAGTGTGTACTCTCCTGCATTGGCGGCGAGGTTGGTCGACGTAACGGAGCTCGCTGCGGAGCCTCCAGACGCAGTTACCCATAACCCCCAATCTAATGGCGACGCATCTTTACTTTTCAGAGATTTAGAAAAGAAGGGGTGTGTTGCTCTGTGGGCGTCAGTGTTTGTGCAGTAAGGATTAAGGTTAGTGGGGGTATTAGTTGCGCTGTAGAACCCTTCATTATCTTTCATCCATGTGGATAAGACGTTATAGTTATTACTTCCCGGGGTAGTTCTGGCTTTCGCTTTTAAACTGTACTTGAATTCAGGTTCCGTAGTATTTATTGCTGTACCTTTTACTGCTACTCTATAAGTTTTGGTTGGTTCCAACCCCACGAAGTTTTGTACTAACTGAGTTTTAGCAGGGACATTAATCCCATCTATTGAGGCGGTAATATTAGCAGCAGCCGTACCAGCTAAATCAGAGTATTTAGTTGCGCTTAAATTTAGCCCGGAAAAAATATTACCTGCGCGTACTCTAGACTCAGCTGAATTAAGGCTCCACTTTGCAATACCACTCTGGTCATATACGTAAGTTCTCCATCCTGCCAAAGGTCCAAAAGAAAAATTTCTTATTAAGTAATAACAGAATCCGTTAGTTCCGTCGCTTCTTCCTGTACCTGCTATTCTGATAGTGTACGTTTCATGTTGAGCGTCAGCGGGAAGGATGACTTGAACTCCTGTTTGGACCCATGTGCTTTTCGATGTATAATAAATATTTAAAGGGGTTCCTGCTGGAGTCCAAATATCATTCTCTAATGTTGTAGAATGCTCAGTAAAATTATACTCAAAGCCATCGGAGTCCCTCGAGAGGGTTACCCTAAGACTTCCACACTTGGAAGCGGCTGGTGCGCCAGATACCACGGTATCGAAGGATAACATTAACGTGCGGTTATTGTCGTACTGACCGTTAGCTGCCCCTAAGAGGTCAGGGGTTTGGCTGGTGCTCTTGGCAAACGCGAAAGGATTTTTATACTTATCCCCTAAATTAAATGTTTGTTCTATTGAGGCTGCTCCGCTAGAGGCTAAATCAACAGATGACGCATAAAGCGCCACTCCGTCAAGCTGGTCGTTGGTAATTGCTTTTTGGTTTGTGGACAAAGGGAAAACCGCGCCGCGAGGGGCTAGGTCGTCCCGATTTGCTGGGTTCTGTGAATCTCTCGCCAATGGATTAAGTTGTGTCCATCCAGGAGTTTTATATAAGCCCGCCTGCGCACACTCAGCTGGATTAGTTGCCTCGGAAGGGAGGAACTCGGTGACGATGTCAAAGTCGTTATTCATTAACAGACTTTGATGTTCTAAGAAGTTCGGGTTTCTGAGAATTTGGTGGCGTTCATCGCACACCTCTAGACGCACGATATTAATGTAAGGATTCACATAATTAAAATCCCAGGGTGCGAAACTTGTATCTATAAAACCTATAGATGGGAAAATATATTCAACAAAGTATTGATTGTTGGGTTGGAATGCTTGGTCTGTGGCGTTTCCCTTTAAGAGGAATCTAAATTCATCCACCTCGTAGAAATTCTTTAGCTTCACCGTATGACTCAAATCTGTGTTGTCTTTGTCTAGAACAACAAATCGTTCCGTAGCAAAATCATAGTACTCCAAAGGAACATTATTCTTTCCGCGAGCAATACGAATATCCATAGTAGCATTGTAAGCTTTTCCATTCGTGTATAAAGTGTACACTCCTCCCAACTCCATTTCAGGAAGCCTTTGGCGTAAAGTTACTTGTTCCTGTCCCGCAACTAACTCGAATTTAGTGATATCAACTTCTCCTTCAGCCATGGTATCTGTTGTTCGAGTAACCATACCTGCAGAGGGTGTATGTAAATAATTAACTGTCCACCCCGAAGTAGTTTTCAGCGTGGGATTAACTAATAAGTTAGCGTCTACGTGGTTATCATACTTCCACTGATTAAACCCTAACCCAGAATAACAGTCCCACATTTCGAATACAGCGTTATCTGTAACAGGTAACAGTTGGTAGTTCTCCGCAGAGGTTGCCATTCCACTGTACCAGAATCTGGAGTCTCTCTGGTCGTAACCTTCTTTCGCACTTCCTAATGTCATTGCTTGAATCTGGTAGCTGGATACTGAGCTTGTCCCGACTTCCATTTGTGCACCACCGCTGGGGTTAGGCATATAGGTCATTACATCGGCGATTGTTTTCCTAAAACCATCGACCACCATGTTGGAGCCTGTGTAAAGACTCTTGTGTTCCTTTCCATAACTTTGGAAAATTTCTATATTACCTTTAATCATTTTCTCTAAATCCATAAACTCCGTTTGTAGCGGAGTGGCTGCCTCCCCAGTATTCTAGGTACTCACTTCGGCTTCCTCCTGATAATAGGTAGGTGCTGGACGAGTTTCGGGAATCCCGGGAAGATTTACTTATGTTCAAATCATCAAAGAAATCAAACATATCTACAAAATCCTTTTTAGAATAATCTTCTGCATAAATATTATAGAGTTTATTTACAATATCTATGCCTAATAATGTTACTCCATTAAATTCGCCGGTTCTGTCAGGTTTCCCTATTTCCACATAATAAACAGTTTGGTCATCATGAACGGGTCCTGCGGACGCGAAGTACCCTCCCAAGGGACCGTCTTTGGAAAGAGAATTGTATTTAAGGGGAGTCCTACTGTTAAGAGTATTAAACTCTAAGACATGTCGGGTAGGCTCTATTGAGCTGCCCGCGAGTGGGAGTTGTTTCCACTGCCTATCATATGAGGTAGTGGTAGCCTGCGACCACGCTTTGGCTTTCCAATCGTAGCACCAATTTTTAGCAAATGTATTCCACCCATTCCCTACAAAAGGTTTCGGGTCTGTCACAATTCTAACGTACAAGTTTTCGTCGGGTTGAGATGCTGCGGCGGAAATTCTTGCAACTCTGGCGCTGATTCCTAACAAATATTGTTCATCTTTGAATAATTTATTTCCTTGTCTACCAGCAGTAATCTTTGTAATACCTTGTTCACGGTTTTCCACTTTAATATTCCGAACACGGAACCTAGTTGAAACCGTCTTGGTTTTTCTTCCAGGAGCAATAATTAATTGGTAATTATCATTTTGGAGGAAGGTGGATGATGGTGTTATGATTCCTGTATAAAGGTTCCAATCGGGGTCACTACCCACACTACTTGTCATCACGTTTACTAAGTTGGAAGAGTATGTTGTCTCCATGTCACGCCACTGACCTGTAGGCTCGACCCATTGCTTTTCAGCTGTCTGATTAAACACTGCATAACATATTCTAGAGTTGCCAGCTGCAGGGCTCCCCGAAGCCTCAAAAGAAATTTGATAGGAATCTGCTGGGGTGAAGGGTCTTAGGTTAGCGGGGGTTTGGCGGTCCGTTACATTCACAACCGTTGCGAGCATGGGGGTGTGCGATGTTCCTAGCACACCAGACATAACTCCTAGGACGCCAGTACCTGAGTAACCACCTACTCCTTGCATTTGAACGTAGGGTATTGCACTTCCTGCTGTATTGACCAAGTGGCATTGTGGGCTGAAGGTGTTGGTCCTGTGTCCTGCGGAATTAATGTTAGGGGTCCGGGTTGCTTCTTGCAACTGCCACCCAGCGATTGCGGAGAGGGATTTACTTTCACGGGCAATATCTCTTGGAGGATACTTTAATTTTCCGTTATAAGAGTAATTCATATTACCATTCAACGCAAATCGCGCGCGGACGGTTCTTAAGGGGTTCTCTCCTCCATGGCGTTGCACAAAAGTAATTCCGCTCGCGGAAATTAAATCAATATTATAAGATGGGTTAGACGGGTTATTCCAAACAGCGAATGAGTTAACTTGAGGAGCCACAAACTCTATACCGGAAAGCATAGTTTTATTTGCGTAGTAAGTTTGTGTTGGATTTTCGAAAGTATCTAATGTGTTTACGTACGACCCAAAAGCTCCTGCACCTAGAATTCCGTCGGTAAGAGTAGTATTCTTTCCCCGGGTGTTAATATAAACATTATTTTGATTTACTGCAGGGGTGGCTACTACTCCGCTCCAATCTGGGCTAATAGAAGAAATTGCTCCGGCAAACGAGTTTGGGTAAGACTTAACTCCAAGATTATTTTGGATATTACCTTTTATAGAAAAATTATGGTTGAAAAGTAAAGGACCAAAAACATGAGCCAGTATATTGAAACCCCCGGCATATCTATCCCCATCTACCTGCGTCTCTTGGTCTACCCAACACTGAAGTTGTCTTCGGAATGTATTGTTGTAATCCCAGTAAAGTTTCTGTACTCCTGTACCGAATTTAAAGTTTTCGAATCCTTGGTCTGTAAATCGGTTCCATCGTGAATCCTTTTTTCCTCGCCTGACGAAGATGTTGGTCATGGCTCGCAGAATTTGAGAACCAAAAACATCTCTTAATTGATTAAAGCTAGATGCATTGCCTTCAAAGTCAGGGATAGCCCGTGCTGGAAAGAAGGAAGAGGTGTAAAACTCAAAGAACGGAGTAGCCGAGGTGTTGTAATAAGAGTACACAGACGACAGACTTCCACTAGTATCAACGAAGTTTTGGGAAGAGAAGTTAAATCCTTTCGGCACAAAGCCTGGTAGCTTAAGACCTCTTGCCTTTAGTACGGGTTGTACGCCTCCCCCACTCATACCAAACCAGTCAGTGCTGATGGGTTGGTTAAGTCCTTGCCTATTTTGTGACCAGCCGGTAAATTTATATTTTAAATCTTTACGTCTGCCTGCAGTTCTACTTGCAATGACTGCTTTATTTCCTTGGGGGGCTGGGTCAATTGGACCCCTTTGCGTTCCCGAGACACCACCACTCCAGAAATATCCTTGAGCACCAGTTCCTCTAGTCCCGTGTAATGTCGCCGAGGGAAGGTATCTTCCGTTCTGTGGGTCCCATACACTAGGGAACACGCCCACCCCGCTAAATGAGCCTGGACCACTTCGTCCTCCTCGGCGAAGTCCGGGGAAGGCGGAGACGGTGTAGGTACTGTAAAGTTGGTCCATATCGGACTGGATAGTATTAACTACCTCTAAGTCCATGGTCCCAGACCATGCAGTATCAATCCCATGTCTTGTTCCGTAGTAGTCGTCTGTTATTGCCGAGCCTACGAATATTTTGTTTAAGGTATGGAAGGGTGCGAATTGACGAAACACGTCGACAATGGTCGGAATACCCTTACGTCCTATTTTTGTGATTGCTAAATTTGTGAAGTCATTTGAAGAGAAATCGATAGCGGACGCATAAAACTTTGAGTGTACTTCTGATGATTTGGAGTTCCAGAAATCGAACACGCTCATACTATCTAAGTCTCCTTCTTTAATTACAGTATGGTAATTGAATGGAAGTTCTAAAGATGAGGTCATAAACTTGAACGAGTTGTTAGCTCCCCATCCAGGCTCAAATATACCGTTCGCGTCTTTAATAGAAACAGAACTTAAAATATATTTTGCTACAGTATTGGCAGCAGTGGAAGAAACTCCACAGCCTATTTGGTCGTACGTTCTGGATAGCACGGAGGAAACACTGCGTATGAAGTCATCCATATTAGGACCAATTCCGCAATTTTGATAGAATCTACTTTCTTCCCATGGAGGAATATTTAGCATAGCTCCGCGATAGCTGTAGCCAGGCGCCCGCCCCGCTGCTTGCTGTTGTTTCCAGTATGCGGTTTCCTTGTAAGGAATTCCTCCAATGTCTAAGTAACCATACTGGTAATTTAACAACTCCAAGATTGCGTCCACGGCGAAGCGAACATTATTATCTTTGTTTTGTGAGTCGTAATTAATGTTACCTAGAGGTATGCCGGATGCCTGTAAGGACCTCGTCCATTGAGACTTAAAGGCTAAATACTTCTGGTTGTCTTTCCCCAGGGGGGTCTCTGTTTTCAGAGTGTAATAAAGAAGGTTTGGGACATAGGATTCCCATAACTCTTGGAGACCAGATACAGGAGCCACTGGGTTATACACAGAGGAAGGTATAACCATATTGACCGCATTTGCTAAAGCCTGTCTAGTGCCTTTGGCTTTATAAAGGTAAATAGCTTGTCTTAACTGGTCACGCCATTTATCCGGGTCATCCGAGAAAAATGTCCAGCCTAAGTACCTCCCTAAGTATTGTAGAAATTCTTCGGGACAGCGCTCAATGTCCAACAAGTATTGGATATCCCTGATGGAAGTTTGAACGTCATAGAATCCGTAGGCGAGAGCTTTGAGCATCTTACCCATAGGACCGGCGTTCTCCATTCGAGTAACGTCAAACCCCAGCAGAGACGCGTTAACGATGTCTCTGAAGTACAAAGAGTTTGGGTCGTCTTCATTTACCCATACGTTTACAAGCGTGTCTAACGCGCTTACAAGCTGTCCTCCGGATGCGTAGAAGTTGCCTTCCTCTCCTATAGCCGGAGCAAATGTGGAAGAAGGGCTATTGAAAGGGACAGGTAAGAACTTAGTTCTTATCTCAGACCACTCAGCCGCACCACCTTTAGCGTTAGTGTACATCCACTTAAACAAGTTTCGAACCCCATCGGAAGTCTGTACTCTCTTCCCATAATAAAGATTATCCATTATGGAACTGTATAAAAATGAGCTTACCCCCACTGAATTGGTATCGACTATTGTTCCTGAAGTGTTTTGAAAGTATACCCACCCTAGCTTATCAATGAGCGTATTAGCTACCCCCGAGGTAGTGGTTACATTAGGGTCAACCGTAGAACTAAAGCTGCTGCAGAAAAAATCACTAACATTATTAAATTCTGTGTGGGGCAAAGCGGAAGCTAAAAGAAATTCGGAGAATTCGTCTTTGTTTCTGAAGCTGCCGAACGTTTTTCCTAGAGGTCTCAGAACGTAATTCTCATAGGTGGTGGGGCTTACATCAGTCAGATTATTAAAGGGGACACAGTATGGGACGTATGATTCATTTCCGCTAAATGAGGACGCTTGAAGATTGTAAGTTGTTGGTGCGCCAATCAGGGATGACACATTATTAGTGGTATATAAAATGGAGCCTAAAACTCTATATTGCAAATCCTCCTCAGAGCCAAATAAGTTGTACTCGGTGACATCATAGTACTCAGGAACAATACGCTTAATTACTTCAATGTAATTAGACTTAAAGTGTTCTTGCCCCGTACCCTTATCTGACATTGTCATGTTTACACAAGCTCCGTATTAAATTCAAAGTTGTTCAGTTGAACAATCTCATTAAAGTTTACGTATAAGTCGTCAGGGAGGTTGTCTATCTTAAAGAACCTAATTTCTGGGACTGTAAGCATAAAATTATTTACCTCCGCTAGACTTATCTTCTGCCCAAATGCAAGATTATCCACATCAAAGAATGCTAGAAGTTTGTCGGCTGCTTTTTGTTGAATAGAATCAATGAATCTCTTATTCGATTTATCAATATAAAGCGTTGCTACTATATCCAAGGTGCGTACTACCCCATCTGAAATAACGATGTCGTCCGTCAACATTTTGTAGTTCTGGAAGTAATCTAGTAATTCTTTTTTCATGGCAACCGAAGCGCGTTCTAGCTGGGTGGATGATGCTTTTGATAGGACAAATAAATCAATTACGTTAGCTGCTGCTCCATTGGTTCTCAAAGAAGCCATAGCTTTAGCTGTAGTTCCTCCGGTACCCACAAAAGAATTGGCAAGGACATTATAGTCCTCCCCCGTAACCGCTCGGTACTGAGTCCGGAAGAAATACGGGGCGTATCGTTTAGCGTGAGCTACAGATTCGGCTGGAGTACCTCCCGAACCCTTAGTTGTATTAGTTAGAGTTGCGTCTACTGGGCTGACTCCCCCGTTAAAACATTTAACAGTTGTGTTTAATGTTCCTTGGGCGATATTTCCGTTACCTCCTCCTCCTGTCCGGTAAGTTACTGTAAAATTAGCGCCCGGGGTTGGTAAACTACCTCTTACCCCATCACCAAAGGTAAGGATACAGCCGTACCCTCCGGTATAGGTTTTCTCAAATACGGTTTGCGTACCTCCAGAAGCTAAAAATAAATTACTAATTTCATTGTATAGTGTACCGTTGTTTTCCGTTGAAGAGACGCCGATACTTCCTTCAATAACAGGACCATTGGTAATTTCAAAAGTTTGACGCGTCTTAGCGCCTCCTCTAAACGTACCGTCAGCAGTATTGAACTCTCCTTCTACTAGAAATAAACCACTCGCGGATTGACCATTAAAAGCAGCAGCATTTAAGGTCAAATCTTGTGAGAATAAATCTAAGGTTCCGTCATTTAGCTGCTTAGTCACAGTGTACGACAAAGCGACATTGCTTCTCTGGTTGGCTACCTGAACGCTACGGTCGTTTCTGTTAATCACAACCCCATTCGCGTCGATTGTTATATCGTCCGGAATAACTAATAACCCTGTAGCCTTAGATGCGGTAGGACCTTTCATCCTTACGCCAATAAGCTCGAGAAGCCTTTTTAGGTTATCCTCATTCTTTACCGTATCAATATACATTTCATTGGCGGTCATATCTGCGCGTAAGGCTAAAACAGAGGACATGTAAGCAAACATCTCAACTAACATCTGACCTAAGTCGGAGGCTGCAAAGTTGTTATAGTCTAGTGGGTATACGGATTTCAGGTAATTCTGTAAGGCAGTTCGATACTGGTCAAACCCATTGACGTTGTAATCAATTAGGTCAGATTTTCTATCGTCAGGAACTTGTCCTAATTTTAAGAAGTCGGACTCAATGGTCCCATCGAAGCCTGAGATATTATACAGACCTTGAAAATAACGAGAGTAGTCGGCGTTGGTTGGCATAGTTATACGAGAACCTCCACCAGTTCTCCGTTTAGTAAATCATCTTTTGATGTGATATAAAGTTCTACCTTTAGGGTATGTCTTTCAAAATTGGGTGTAAGAGCTATACGCTTAACGATAACCCGAGGCTCATACTTCGAAATCGTTTGTAAGATTTGCTGCTTTAAGGCGTCAATCATATCCCCAGTCATCTGCTCAAATACAGAGGCACGTAAGTCGGTCCCATAGTCAGGTCTCATCACCCGGGCTCCTCTACCTGTCATAATTAATTGTATAACACAATCTTTTAGGGATTTAAGGTTTTCATTCTGAGCTACGTAACCGCCAATCCCTTCATTCATCATAGGGAATGCGACGCCTAAGATTCTCTTCTTAGCGTTTGTTTTTATATAATTTAAATCGAAGTTAGGCATTGTTATGGGGTAGGCAGTAAGATATTTTGAAAGAATCCTTTTTGGCTATCGTAATTACGTTTAGCGTCATTAGTAGTTAGAGGTCGTGAGTAAATCTTAAAACTCCCAATATACCCGTCTAAACCGCTTCGAGGAATACGCCTTCTAAGAGCCGAGGTGCCTCCTTTGCTTCCTGATAAGGGGGGTTCGTGCTGACCTACGATGAAATCCCCGCCTGTTCCGAGCGAGACGGTATCTACCGTGTCCCCTTTCTGGGTCCCTTGGTAGGTGTTGTTGGTGTTACTTCCTAGGAACCCTTGCGGTCTGTAATTCGTTCCAGGTATTTTCGGGATATTATCGGTGTAACCTCCCCCAATAATCCACGGGGTGAATACTGGGAAAGCTACTCGTTCAGGGGTACACCTTTCATCATAAATAGTATTTCCTAAAAAGCTTTCTGTAGTAGGGTCATTAAAAACAATAGTATCTGTTTTATTTTCTAAGTTCATTTTAACAGAAGTCGGCAAACTAGTGTCATCGGGGCTTCCCCCTAATACCATTCCTAAAGAGGAGGTTGTAAGTAATTCACCATCAAAATGAAAATTAACTACGTCCTTATTATAATCAAAGGACACGCTGATGTGGTGGTACCCTGAACTCACGTCCTGAATACCGTACCCACTTGCTGTTAGAAGTGAGCTTGGGACGTACATACCTACTTCGGTGAGGGCTGTTGTCTTATTGTCAGGAACGATTGACGACGCGTTCCACCTCTCGGCGATACACACACTGTGACCCCAGGAAGTGGTTGGGTCCGTTGGGTATGATTGGTTTTGTCCTACTGTAGGGGAAATACAAAACTCTATCCCGCTTGAATAGTAATCGGTTCCTCCAACCGAGGTGTTGTCAGGAGACCCTTTGTCTCTCCAACCCATTATCATCCCTATAGTTCTATCGAAGTTGGTGCCTCCTACTGTTAATCCATTTCCTTGGCTCGTTTGGGATTGAGTGCTGGCGGCAATGTAATTAGATGCTACCGGACCGCTGTTTTCATTGGCAAAGGCTAACCTATACCGGTGGTTATCATCCATGTCACTAAAAACCCGAGGGACATAAGCCCAGAAGTCTATAGTTACCCCTTCATTACTGTAAAATAAATTATCTAGCAATCGTGACCCTTTGTAAGGTATGTTTGGTTGTAAGGTTGAGTAGTCTTTGGTGGAATTAGGTAATCTCACGTAGGACCCCGAAACATTAGACCACAAGGCGTTTTGTGATTCTCTCTCATCGAAGATAGTCCCCGCAAAATAAGCCTGCCCTACTCCCGATGGGAATACTAACGATTTGTCCCATCCTACCAATTTACCGTCAAGACGTGTGGAGCCTTCAGCTGCATTATTTAAAGCATACAAAGTTCCAGAAGGTTGAGTTACTGCATCAGGGTCTAAGAAATTGTAGCAAACTAACAAACCATCAGTAATAATGTCATCCGTAAGTGATTTATAAAGAGGAGTTGTAGCACTTAAACTCCCAGAAGTTTGTCTGTGTGTCCAATCACCTAATCCAATAGGGTCTACTGCTAAGGAATTGACGGACGTTGCGGGCATATCGTTAGGACCTACCACATACCTTGCCTGGAATGGAGCAATAATGGTGTCTAAGTCCTCAGAGAATAAGGTTAGATTTCTTTGTGTAGTTAAAGGGATGTCGCTTTGTTTTAAGTAAGAGAAATCATTAATAGGAATGCGAGGAATTTCTTTCCAAGTACCTACTCGTCCTAAAATATTATCTGCGTTCTCCCCTGTTACCACCCTTTTAGTGTGAGTATTAAAAAGAACCGTTTCCCCTCCTACCAAAGTGTAGAAGGTACTGCTTTTTAATTCATCAGAAAGGTTATCGTACTGTAACATGTACTCAAAAGCTTTTCCTGTAGGAGGTTCATATACAAAAAATACACCTTCTCCAAGAGGATGAGTTCTGTCCGTTACTTGAAAAGTGTCTCTCCCGTAAATAGCTGCAATTGTAAGTTGTCTTTTACGTTTTTTTATCTTCCCGTCGTATACCGATGCTACAGCGCCGAGCTGAGCCGTGTAAGTCTGTACAATGGCGTCAGTAGCGCCATACCCATTTGCCAAAATCTCAGTAATATAACCAGATACTTCACTCATATGGGACATCTTATCATCTTTAAACTGCTGCAAAACATCATCATATTTAAAATAGCTTTCGACGTTCGGGTTTTCTCCCTCGTAATCTCTGTTTAAATCAAAAATAGTGTTAACAACACTCTCCCCATCTTCTTCTGAAAAAGATAGACCACGACCACCGCGATTGGAGTCATACTGAAGGTCCCACATATTAGCTGAGACAGGGGACGGTATTACGTTCGGGACCGGGTTTGTACGGGAGTCGTAGTATAAACCATCTCGAGACAACACAAACCGTTGTTCTGTCGAGATAGGTGGACCAAAATCTAAATCAAAGATGGGGTCTGGACTTCCAAGAGTACCAGAGAATTGAGCCTGTAGGGCTGCTAAGATTTTCTGATTTTCTATAAAAGGGGCTATGATTTTATTTTGGACAAATTCCTTATTGTTTTGAACGGCGGTAGTGATTTTTTCTCGGGTAGCATCAGGCAGAGTGCCAATATCAAGAGCAGATAAATTGAGTACAGGGTTAGTTAATTCCCCGGAAGCTCTTCCTTCCAAAATCACATTAATAAATTCTAGATTGGTATCTATCTCCCCTATCTCAAGCTGTAGTTCCGTAATTCTCATCTGCAGTTTAGAAATTCGTGCAGACGTTATGGGGCTAGACGGCTGTTCGGTAGAACCGAAATAGGAGTTAATCTCCGAAGACATACTGCTAATATCGTCCGAGCTTGTATCGGGAGGTACAGTACCGGGAACATAGACAGGAGCCGCTGCACTATTAATAGTAGGGTCGCTCATTATAGAAGCGCCTTGTGCAGTGGACTTAGCTGGGGTCGCCATAGATTCTTGTTGGCTTTTGGCTTGGTTACTTCCGTTGGATACTGATATACGTCCTGATACAGGGGTTCTTATTTGGGAGGTTCCTTCTAATTTGGATATCTTGGCACTTTTAGTTGAAAGTTCTACTTGTTTAGAGGCTTTGTCTACAATTAAGGAATTGCTCAACCCCGTTAAAGCCTGTGAAGGCATTAAGTTGAGTGATTTTTCTGTGAATAACGTCATCGTCTATTGTATTTAGGTTACTGTTCCATTTAGCCAAAATGCAGGCATTTGTCTAGCTGAGTAAGCTTCGGTAGTTGTTGGTATAGCCGATGCGATATCATACAATCTCGCTGTCAACCACTGTCCCTTCTCTATTTGTATAGGACCTATATCCTGTAAAAGTCCATTGATTTCTAAGTCGGATACTGCTCCGCCAGCAAACCTAACATATTTTCTAATGTGTCTGGTGGCAGGAGGGTTTCCTTCAGTATGCAACATAATTGAATACATGAAACGAGATGTGCTCGTTCCGCCCCATGGGTACGCTCCTCTGAAATCTAAGTTATCTAACTGGAAGGACGTGAACGATGAGGTGTTAAATGGAGCTTCGTTAAGCGTTAGCGAAGTGCTTCGAAAATCTAAAAGAGTTACCTCTTGCCACTCCTCGGGTGTGTCGCTGAAGAGCCCCGTGCCCTTAATATTTACATCATTAAGACTGGTCCTGTGAAAGTATTGGGAGGATGCGACGAACTCTTCCATCTCAATGCGAATCTTGGCAACAGGTTGGGTTGACTCAGCCCAGTTGTAAACCCACTGCCTAAGTCGTGCGTTGGATACAGTGACGTTGCCTGTGGCAAACGTTTGTAGTGTCCCAGATAGTTGAGCGTCCAGCAACCTTACCTTTAAATCTTCCCACGGCTGTAATACAAACTTGTCATCAAAATGTATGTCGTTAACTTTTTCAAGACCAGCGCTCGGACTCCACTGATTCAGCTCCCACTCAACATCATTTGTTGCAGAAAAAGCAAAGAAATTTTGAGTTAAATTGTTAAGAGGTTGTGTGGCGATATAAGGTTGTATTTTTACATCAGCGAAAAACGCAAAGTAAGGGTTTGCTGGGGCACCTGGAAGAGTAACAGCACTAGGATTTAAATTACTATAAGTCCACAGCGGTTCAATACTTATTTTGTTGATAATTTTCGGTGTGGGCGGAAACGCGCCATTGGATTGAGGTTGTCTATTCCTGTAAACCATTTGGCTGCCAGAGACTGTGTCTAACTCGTACGTCTGTCCTAAGAGAGTCCCAAATGCAGCTCCTCCTGCATACCTGTCAGGGACATCTCTGGTGTTCCCCCAAAAGCAAAGAGAGCTTCCATATATTTCTTGTTCTACGACTGTAATCATGATTATGGGATTGGTGGTGTAGTAGGCACAGAACCGGCGGGGTGCACTGGAGCTACGTACTGGTGAGTATGTTTGTTGAGTGAAGTTTGTTCGATAACCACATCTCCGGTAGGACCAGTGATATTAATAGAGTTAGGGGTCATCTTAATACTACAGGAGCCACATGTTAGAGTGATTCCTGCTTTAGCGTCTATTGTAACATGCCCATTATCAGCTGCAATATCAATATTACCTTTACCTGCATTTGTTATACTATAATTTCCTTCGCTTTTAGTGCTGATAGTATTGTCGATGTTTCCTGTAGCGGTGTCTACGTAGATATCACCGTTCGCAAAAGTGTTAATGGAGTCCGGCTGTAAAGTACCATCGCCTTCGGTTGCGATACATATAGAATTACCGTTCTCGTCACTCAAAGTAATTCGCTCTCCTCCGGAGCCTTCGGCGGGAGCATCACTTAAAATTAGCCTCTTATTTTGCGCTGATTTTATTTTTATTTCATCTGTCTTACGTTCCGAGGAGCTTTTATCAGTTAAGGATATACTGTGTCCCGCAGGGTGTTTTAAAACGAACGAATCGGGGAGGTTGTTATCCTGATAAACACTAGCCTCGTTGGGAACACCAAAAGATACAGTAGGGTCATTGGGGAGAGGATTGCCCGTATCATCGACTTCTGTTTTTGTTAATTGTGCTTCATGCCCTTTTCCGAGTATGTAAGGCTGTGATTTGGCGCCAGGTATTTCCCGTTGCCCAGGGGCATACAAACACCCAAGCCAAAAATACTTAGCATAAGCATCGGAGTAAGGATTCTCACCAACTAAGACGATGGAGCCTATCCCAGGAACCGCAAATAACCCATAACCTGCGCCCGCGATAGGGGATACATAATCACAGGTTTGGGGCAGGTCTCCAAATTTCTTAGAGGATACTTTTATTCTTCCAGCGTGGTCGCCGTCCAAACACTGAGTAACTATCCCAAAGGCAAGTCCCGTTGAGGGTATGGGAGCCGACTCTGAAGAAGCTTCTTCTTGGACAGGTGTTTCCTCCCCATAAAGTTGCATTTTGGTTAAGAGTTGGCGCGCGTATTCGGCTACCCCGCCTGCTGCTGAAATTTCGTCTTGTATTGGCATTATCTTGTATCCCTCGCGGTTTGTATATCTCCCTCACTGTTTGCCAGTCTTAGAATGCTCAACTCAGTTAAGAATCCTTGGCTTGGATTAATGACGTGTTTAAACCCAGTCATTTTATAAACTCCGCTTAACCAGTGTAAAGAACCATTAGCTAGACGTGGGTCATAAAATCTCAAAAAGATATACCTACTAAGAAATTCTTGTGCTGGGTTATCTATTTCAGGCATTCCCAAAGTAGTTAGTTTTAACGTAAATGATTCTTGCTGCATAGCCGCTACGAAGTTAAAACTTACGTCAGATAGTTTGTTTTGCGTGTCTAAGACGCTGATTCTGGCGTGAATCTGGTCAAAATCCACTTTCCTCTGTAGAATAGGGGATATCACATCCATCTTTTCAACCTTATCAGGACCTACGATGATGGCTTGGGACCTCATCTTGTTAGTTCTTCCTTCTATCTCCGCTTCTGGGAAGAGCATATTTAACGTCTTAGGATTTCCTACTAAACTAGCTAAAACTTTCATTTGCCTTTCGGATTTTCTGCCTACGACCTTAGCCAAAGCCTCATCCGTATCAAAGGAAGCGACCATGGACGGGAAGATACTTAACAACTCTTGGTTTATAAGAGCGTCAGAAGATTCTGCGCTTGTCTTAGCTAAGTTGTTAAGTCGCGTGAGTTCCTGTTGCTCGGCTAATTGAGACTCAGTTTGGTCGGAACCCTGACTTGCTACCTTGGCATTCAATGCAGCAATTTTAATTGCCAGCCCCCGGGAAATAACATTGGTTATCATGTCTTTAGACAGGGTCTCAGTCCCATCAAATAATTTTTTAACATCGTTCCATTGACGGGCAGCAAAATTACTTTGCGCTAAATTAACCAATACACGAATATCTCCAGTAAAATCTAGTTTAGCTATAAGGGAATCAGGCGTACCATAATCTAACCACATCATTTGATTTGTGTATTCTTGTTCTACATCAGGGTCAAGATTAAAAGAAGCTCCCCCTTCTTCTATCTTCTCTTGAAGGACTTGGGGAAAGGAAAGGATAGGGCGAATTAGAGGGTCGCCATATTGTGCAGTTATGTCCGATTCGGTACCTATAATTAACATTACAGAATCATTTTTCACCCAGTCGTCTTTCCAATCATACCCTTTCAGAGCTATAGAAGTTTTTGACAGGGTTTGCCTGTCCTCAGGGGATAAACTGTTAACTTGAATAGGTTGGACCATCAACTTCGAGTCCCTGCCAATAATAACTCTGTTTAGGTTGTTAATTATTTTTTCCAAAAACATGCTAATGTGGGGGGATTCCGCAGAGTCTCCCATGGAAATGTACGCGTTGGACATCTCGGACACCTGTGTATTCCATTCGGAGTCTTCGTCTAAAGTAATCTCCTCTTCAGGGGCATTGTTCTCAGGTGATGCAATGTTACCTTCCTCCATCTCTTTCTCCTCCTCCACCTCACTCTCATCAATCTGTCTGGCAACTTCCTCTTGGTAGGCAACCGCAGCTGCGCCCAAGTACTGAACAGTCTTGGCGGTAGGTTCCAGATTTAGAAGGGGCGGGTTATCCGCTATCCCAGGAATAACAGCGTCGTCGACGTCAGGAGCGGCAGCAGCTATA
>Ga0209337_1000831_pt1 | contig 24517 bp, 22 predicted proteins | sample LinPmetageLP53_FD_184044 | JGI IMG/M metagenome (GOLD analysis project Ga0209337, IMG submission 184044) | Marine viral communities from the Pacific Ocean - LP-53 (SPAdes) (version 2) | ecosystem: Environmental > Aquatic > Marine > Oceanic | place: Pacific Ocean | collected 2010-02-08 | reverse complement strand
TGGTGCAGTATGGAATGACACTTCACCTACTTCTACTGTGTTTTCTGTAGGTGGCGAGGACACATCTAACAAAGCAAGTAAAAGTTTTGTAGCTTATTGTTGGACAGATATAGATGCTTTTTCAAAGATTGGTCAGTACACAGGTAATAATAATGCTGAAGGACCTTTTATTTACACAGGTTTTAAACCATCATTTGTAATGGTTAAAGGATTAAATATTGGTAATGGTTGGACAGTATGGGATTCTGCAAGAAGTTCTATTAATGCAGTAGATAAAGCATTATTTTGGAATACAAATGCTGTTGATGATACTGGCAATACTATAGATTTTTTATCTAATGGATTTAAATTAAGAAGTAATAATACAGATTTTAATACAGTTCATATTTATGGATATATGGCATTTGCTGAAGCACCTTTTATTGGTGATGGTGTATCTCCAGTAACTGCAAGATAAGGTTGTATCTAAAATGATTTTAATATATAATATAAATTTAAATAACATGAAAGGAAAAAGATAATGTGGGCATTAGTAAAAGCTGACCAAGTTATTGAAGTCTTTGGGAGTGCGAAAGCTATGACTATAAATGGTGTTCAGCATCCTGCAAGTATTTTTAATAATTGGACAAAAGAAGAATTAAAAACATTAGGTATTTATCCAGTGAATCAAGCATCACCTGCTGATAATAGATTTTATAGAAATGGTGCTTCAAGTTATAGTTATAGTGATGAAGTTGTAACTGAAACAATAAGTTCAACTCCATATGAAATGGCTGATGTAACTGTAACTGATAGTGATGGTGTAGTTTTTAGAAATAGCGATGGAACTACTATGATTACTAAAGGTTTAATTACTAAATATAAAGAAGATATTGATAATCGTGCATATAATGCATTACAGTCTTCTGATTGGATGGCAGTGAAACAATATGAAACTGGAGTATCTATTGCTGATGATTGGAAAACTTATAGAACAGGTGTAAGAACTAAAGCAAATGAAATGAAAGCTGCAGTATCTGCTACAACTTCAATAGGTGCTATAAAAAGTTTATATACAGTTTATACACAAGTAACTGCAGAAGATAAATTTGTTACAACCACAATTGCAAGTGGTATTTTATTTAACTTTGGCAAAGAACCAACAACTTAGGGGAAATAAATGGCATCTTTTACTTCAAGTATAAGACTTGAGAAACAAGATAATGGTTCCAACTCAGGAAGTTGGGGTACTGTACTTAATGCAAATGTAATTGACTTAGTAGATAGTGCTATTGCAGGATATACTATTGTATCTTGTAGTAGTGCAGCTATAACTTTAAGTTCTAGTAATGGTTCTGCTGACCAAGCAAGAAGTGCTATACTTGAATTACAAGGAACATTAACAAGTAATGTTGCAATTACAATTCCTGCAGTTTCTAAAATATATTTTATAAAAAATAGTACATCAGGTTCATATTCAGTTACATTAAAAACAAGTGGTAATAGTGGTAAAGCTATTACTCAAGGTGGTACAACTGGAGTTATATGTAATGGAGTAACAGTAACAGATGCTGTAGATACAACTGGATTAGGTTTAGGTACAGCTTCTACATTAAACTTTGGTACTGCTGCAGGTAATTTAATTCCAGTATCAAGTGCAGATATTAGATACATACCTACTTCAACTTCTTCAACTATTAGTTCTAATAAAGTATTTAGTGGTACTGTTATTACTTCAGGAACAAATACATTTACTTCAACTACTACACAATCAGGTAAGGCAGTATTTAGTTCTGAAATTTCTGCAACTTCATCAGTAACTTTTTCAGGTGCAGTAGGAACTCCTGAAGTTTCAATTGCAAGTGCAACTTCAATGAATGTAGATTTTTCAAATGGCAATAACTTTGCAATTACATTAGGAACAAATGCTACACTAGCAGGAGCAGTTAATGGCAAGGTAGGTCAGTCAGGTACAATAACAATAACACAAGATGGTACTGGTAGTAGAACATTATCTTATGGAGCTTCTTATAACTTTTCAGGAGGTACAGCACCTACTCTTTCAACTGCTGCTGCTGCAAAAGATATTATAGTTTATAAAGTAAGAGAAGTATCTTCAATAGATTGTGCTAGTATATTAAATCTTTCGTAAGGAGAAACTATGTCAACAGAGACTAGACTCCAACTTTTAAAACTTGACTTTGCTCCAGGGTTTCATAGAGAGTCAACTCAATATGCTGAACAAGGTAAATGGTATGATGGCAATAGAGTTAGATTTAGAGCAGGTAAACCTGAGAATATAGGAGGTTGGAACTTTAAAGTTACTGATGCTTTTATAGGAACATCAAGAGATTTAATTAGTTGGGAAGATAATGAAACATTAAAGAGAGCAGCTTTTGCAACCCAATCTAAACTCTATACTTATTTTGGTGGTGTCAATTATGATATTACTCCAATTGTTTCTACTGTTACTGCTACTAATAAATTAACTACTACATCAGGTAGTATGAAAGTTATTTGTTCTATATCAAATACAGTTGAGACTGGAGACTTTGTAGAGTTTACTTCAATGGCTGCAACAATAGGTGGTAATGTATTCTTTACAAGTGGTAGTAGTTTTGCTGTAAGTTCAGTTAATAGTAATTCATTTGAAATACTTACATCAACAACTGCTGCATCTAGTCAAGCTGCTGCAGGAACTGTAACAGTTAATTTTTTATTACCTACAGGAACAAGTGAACAAGTTGTAGGTTTAGGTTGGAATGCAGGTTACTATGGACAAAGTACATATGGTACTGCAAGAGCAACTTCAGATATAAATATTTTATCAAGACAATGGAAACTTGATACCTGGGGTGAAGATTTAATTGCAGGAGTTAGAGGTGGTAGAGTTTATTATTGGGAAACAGATACAGGTATAGATAGTAGAGCAATAGAAGTATCAGCAGCTCCTAGCATAAGTAATAGTTTAATTGTTTCACAAGAAGATAGACATCTTATTTGTTTAGGTACAACTGAACAGGCAGGAGGTGCTTTTAATCCTATGTTAGTTAGATGGTCTAATCAAAATGATTTTAATAACTGGACACCTTCAGTAAGTTCTACATCAGGTGAAGTTATTTTAGGTTCAGGTAATTCAATTAAAACTGCAGCTAGAAGTAGAAATAATATTATTATTCTTACAGATAACTCTGCACATACTATGCAATTTATTGGACCACCCTTTACTTTTGGTTTTAATGAGATAGGTACAAATTGTGGTGCAGCAGGTTCTCATTCAGCAGTTGACTTTGATGGTAGAGTTTATTGGATGGGTAGTGCAAACTTTTATGTATTTGATGGTACAGTTAAAAACTTACCTTGCACTGTAAGAAGATTTGTTTTTGATGATATTAATCTTGACCAAGCTGATAAGATATATGCAGGAGTTAATTCACAATTTAAAGAAGTAACTTGGTTATATCCTTCAGCAAGTTCAACTGAATGTGATAAGTATGTAACTTATAATCCTAATGAAAACTATTGGGTTTATGGAGATACTCACTTTACTACCTTTGAAGATAAAGGCACATTTAGTAATACGATTACTAATGGAGTTGAAACAAGCACTACGTTTTCTTATTTATACGATAATGAACCTGAAGGAATTTATACTGCTAATGGTAGTAAAATAGAATCATTCTTAGAGTCAAGTGATTTTGATATGGCTGAAGGTAATGATGTAATGTTTATTGACAGGATGGTCCCAGATATAAATATACAAAATGAAACTGAAGGAACTTCTGGTAAGATTAATTTACAATTAACAACCAAACAATATCCTAATGCTACACAAGCAATATTGAAAGGACCTTTTGATGTTAGTGCTACAACTGAAAAAGTTTCAATGAGGGCAAGGGGAAGACAAGCGAAGATAAGGGTGGGAACTTCTACGTCTGGGACTAAATGGCAGTATGGTACAATACGTTTAGATATTGGTAAAGATGGTATGAGATAATGGCTACACGAAAAGCAATTATATATCCTGAACTTAGAGATACCTTTAGTCAGTTAACAGATGAGAAACAAAGAATTGCATTTGATGTTGTAAGGCAATGGGCAGATTCTTTAATTAATGAATTAACTTCTCAGCTTATTGAACAACAAGCAAGAGAGTCAATTAGAGTTGCGAGAGTAACTAATACTAACATTGTCCCTAATCCACAATTAGGTGACATTAGATTTAACGAGGCTACTTCAAAATTCCAGGGATATACTGGAAGTGCTTGGGTAGACTTTCATTAGGAGATAATATGGGTGCTGGTGGACAACGTATGTTGTATGAAGATTTAGTTAAAAGAATACCTCAACAAGAGGTAGAGCAGCCTGTTGTTAATGAAAGTTATTCTCAACCAGTACAAACAAAAGGTAACTATCAGGCTACTCCTGAAGAACTTCTTTCACGATATACTGGAACTGGTAGTGGTTTAAATGCAACTCCACAAGTAAATAACTTAGAAGATAAAATTGCTGAACGTCAAAAATTATTAAATGAATTAACAGTTAATGAAACTTTAAATAAAACAAGACCAGGTGGTTATGAGTATACTCCCTTACAAATAAATCCACATACTCAACCAGGACCTTCAAGAGTGGTAGATACTTTACCCAAAGGTATAAATCAAACATTATCAACAGGACCAGGTTCTCCAGGGTTTGCAAATTTACCTTCAGGAGTTTATGTAGAGAAAGGACCTGCAGGAGGAGGTACAACTTTACCACAGGCAACAGGTTATTATAAACCTTTACCTGATGTAAAGTATACAGAAGATATAACTAGAGATGCAACTCCAGATGACCCTGAGTATATTAAACAACAAAGAATAATAGAGGCTATACAACAAAGACAAGGAATTAATGAAAGAACTATGGCAGGAGGAATAAATTCCCTTGTAAATCAGCCACAAACAAGTTATAATATAAATGATATAATGAAAAGGTATATAGGTTAATGGATAACATAAGAACGTCACCACCTTTATCAGGCATAGCTAATCTTATGGAGATGCAAGGTCGTTTTGGTGATACTGAATTAGTTCATATGTCTAAACCTGAAGTAAAAGGTTTAGCTTCTTTAGGTAGATTAACACGTAATCCTGATACAGGTTTACTTGAAGCATTTAGTATTGGTGGATTTTTTAAAGACTATGTAGTTCCTGCTGCATTATTTGCAATTCCAGTCGTTGGTCCATATGCCTCTGCTGCTTATACAGGTATTAAAACTGGTGTTGAAACTGGTAGTCCTTTAGCAGGTCTTACATCAGGATTATTAAGTTATGGTATGGGTAAAGTAGGTTCTAAAATAATGGGTAGTATGTTTGGCACTGCAGCTAAAGTTCCAGATGCTGGTAGTTTTACTGCTGGTTTAACAAAAGGTGCAGGTAGTTCTGGTCAAAAAGCACTTCAACAAGGATTAACAGAAGCAGGTAAAGGTGCAAATCCTTTTACAACTGTATTAAATAACCCCTCTAAAGCATTCCCAGGAGTAGATATAGGTAGTCGTGTTGCTGGTGCAAATATTCCTGGTTTTACAGTAGGAGAAGGTATAAAAGGAATTACAAATGTTCCTGTAGGTGAAAGAGTTGGTTCTTTATTTGGAGAAGCTGCAGCAAAAGGACCTTTAGAAACTTTTAGAGGTATGAGCACAAGAAGTTTAGGTCAACAATTTATGAAAAATTTAGCAACACCTGAGACTGCAATAAGAGGATTAGCTTCAGGCATAACTGCAGATGTAACTAGAGGATTAACTGCAAAAACACCTGAAGCACTTAGTGGTGATATGAAGACAGAAGTAAGAGACTCAGGTTATGGTTCTAAAAAGTTTTCAATGAATCGTAATTATCCTCAAGGATTAACTACAAGTCAAATATTACAATCTCAAACAGGTCAAGCACCACCTTTACAATTTACTGACCCTCAATATTCTCCTGCAAATACAGGAGTATTAAGTACAACACTTATGGCTAAACAAGGTGGTATGTTAGATGCATTAGATTCTATTACTGAAGGCATGGAAGATTTATCAGATGTAACAGATGGTAATATAAATATTGAAGCTGAAATAATTAAAGCTGCTAATGGAGGTGCAATGGTAAACCCTATGTCTAACTTACAACAAATAGCAATGAGTAAGAATATGCAACAACCTTTTGAAGGAAGAGTTATGGGGCAAGGTGATGGTATGTCAGATGAAATACCATTTAGTATTGAAGGAGAACAACCTGCATTGTTAAGTAGAGATGAGTATGTTGTGCCTGCAGATGTAGTAGCTGCTTTAGGTAATGGCTCATCAAATGCAGGAGCAGATAAGTTAGATGGTTTTCTAACTGATGTACGAAAAGACGTAATGGGGAGAGAAAGACAAATCAACGAAATAGGTTAGTATGAAAGTAGTCCCTGTTCAACCTGTAGGGGTTGACATTTTTTGGAAACAAATTGAACCATTAATTAAAAAAGCAGTAAGTTATTCAGGTGGTAGGCACACAGTAGCCACTACTAAATATCTTTTAAAGACTGGTATAATGCAATTGTTTATTGTGTTTAAATCAGTAAAAGATATTGAAGCAGTTATTGTCACACAAAAAGCAATCTATCCTGCTAAGACTATGATGACTGTTGTACTCTGTGGTGGTAAGAATATGAATAAGTGGGCAGGTATGGGTATAAAAACCATTATGCAGTCTGCAAAAGAACAAGGATGCTCTGGTGTTGAAGTCATGGGTAGACCTGGATGGAGAAAAATTTTTAGTAAACATGTTAAATATAAGGAAAGTTATGTCTGTTTTGAAACGTATTTCTAGTTTTATAGTACAAAAACTATTACCAATTAAATATAAAGTTTGGTTATTAGAAACTCTTGCTTGTGATATTGCAGCACAGGGTGAAGATGGTGATACTGAACTTGCACATATTAATTCATATGAAGCAAAATTATTAAAATCAGTTGGTGGTTCAGGTACAATTAATAGTAAGACTGGTTTAAAAATGTATGGTTCAGGTGGTGGGTCTGCTCCTTCTGCACCAGCTACATCAACAACAGTTACTAAAGAAGAGTTTCCTCCAGAACTTAGACCTTATATTACTGATATACTTTCTAAAGCACAAGCACAAGAGGAAGCTAGGCAAGATGTAGGTTATCCTGTATACCCTGGTCCTCGTATTGCACCTTTTACAACTGAAGAACAAGCTGCTCAAGAAGGTATTAGAGGTCAAGTAGGTGCAACTCAACCAGGTTATGATATAGCTAAAGGCTTAACTGCTGCAGGTACAGGAGCAGCTACAGCTTCAGACATTTCAAGTGGCATGTCACCTTATATGCAAAATGTAGTTGATATAGAAAAGAGAGAAGCACAACGTGCTGCTGAACCTATGCAACAAAAAATAGCTGCAGAAGCTATAGGTGCACAGGGTTCATTTGGTGGTTCAAGACAAGCTATATTAGAAGCTGAAGCTAATAGAAACTTACAACAACAGCTAGGTGATATACAAACTAGAGGTCAACAAGCTGCTTTTCAAGAATCACAAAGAGCCTTTGAAGCACAAAAAGCAAGGCAACTTGCAGGTGGTCAACAATTTGCAGGACTAACTTCTACTCAACAAGGTTCAGCTATGAAAGAACTAGGAGCATTAGCAGGTGTTGGTGAGCAACAAAGACAGCAAACACAGAAAGCATTAGACTTAGGCTTTCAACAATTTAGAGAAGAGCAAACATATCCTGAAGCAAGTTTGCAACAGTATCAATCTATCATACGTGGTTTTCCTATTTCACCCACAACAACTCAAACACAACAATCATTATTACCTACTCCTTCTTTAAGTCAACAACTTATAGGTGGTGCTGCTGCAACAGCAGGACTTGGTATGGCAGGAGCTATTCCTAAATTATTTGCAGAAGGTGGTTCAACTTTTCCTGATTTAAGTGGTGATGGTAAAGTAACTCAAAAAGATATATTAATGGGTAAAGGTGTTATAAAGAAAAAAGGTGGTAAAAAAATATCTAAAAAAGATAATAAGGCTCTTAAAGCCTTATATGCACTGATAGCTTCCCCTGAAGAAAACGAAGAAAGAGAAAGTAATAAAGACCTTGCTGAACTTGCAGCAGAAAAGATGATGGAGTATGCTAGTAATAATAAAGGATTAAATACAATACAAGCTGCTAATGGTGGTGTTGTTAAAATGTCAGAAGGTTCTTCTGGTTTAATGGACATTATTAAAAATGTTGGTACTCAATTTGGTTATGAACCTGGACCAAAACCTTTTAGTTATGGTGATGTAGATTATAATTTATCTTCAGAAAACTTACGTAGAAAAGCAAAACTTGTTTATGGACCAGATGGTAAACCTTCTCATTATGTTAATAAAGATACAGGAAAAATTATATCTAAAAACTTAGTTACTGGAGAAGAGGTAAGTACAAGTAACGTTATACCTAATACTTTATTTCAAAGTAAAAGTGATGAACCCTCAGCTATTTCAGAAGGTTTTGAAAACTTTACAGATAGAGCAGGTGATGTTGTTAATAAATATATTGCAAACCCTATAAAAGGAATTGGTAATATACTAGGTGATGCAGTAGATGTTGGAACTTCATCTTTTAAACCTGGTGGTCAAGAAGAATATAAAGAGTCAGTAAAACAATTTGTTCAAAATATAAATGAAAAGCCTGGTAAATTAAAAGACTTTGCAGGTCGTGTAGTAGATAAAGGTAAAAGAATATATAAGGACATAGAAACAAGAATAGCAAAACAACAGCCAGGTTCTTTCTTACAAAAAGAAGGATTAATAGAAACTCTTAAATCAACAAAAAGAGATGTAGATATTACTAATCAACAAATTGCCAGTGCTGAAAATCCAGAAGCAAGAAAGCAATTAATTAAATTAAGAGATAGAAAAATACAAGAAGCAAATACATTAGCTACAAGATATAATAGTAATATAAATAGCTATGAAGATTTAATACCTATGTTAGAAAATGAAATATTAGGAACAGGAGAAAGTGCAGAACAAAAAGTTAAGCCTCAAGTAACAGAAACAGCTAAAACAAAAACAGATGGAACAAAACCAGATGAAACAAAAACAACATCTGTTCTTGGTGATAATGAAACAAAAGGTGCTGAAGATTTGATAGAAGAAAAGTTTCCTGTAAATCCTGAAGACCCTAATTCAAAATTATTGCAAGAAGAAAATAAAAAATTATTAAATGAACCAAAGACTGCAGAAGCTATGAGTGTAGCTGATAAGTTTACTGATTTTATAAAACAACAAGATAAAGAAAGTAAATCTGATTATGAAAAACGAAGAGGTTATGCTATAGCTGAGATGGGTTTTAGAATTATGGGTGGTGAAAGAATTAGTGATGCAGCTATGTCATTAACTAAAAACTTAAGTGAAATGGAAAAAGAAAATGCAGCAAGAAAAGCTAAACAATTTGATAGAGAGTTACAAGTTGCAGCATTGTCTATGGAAGAAGATAAGACTAAGAGAACTCTTGATATAGCTGAAGCTGACTCTGCTATAAACACAGAATATAAACAAGCAATGATAGGGGCTATTGGAAGGAAGGACCTTGATACTATGACTGCATTAGAGTTAACACAATTTGTTCCTTCTGAAATTAAACTTGCAGGTGGACAGAAATTTGATTTATCAGGTTATGAGACACGTATTGGTTTAAGAGCACAACAATTAATGGTCCAAAACAAGATGGGTTCTCATGATGCAATGCAGCAAGCAATCGCTGATGAAATAAGTAGTTCTGGTATAACTCCTGATGTAGGTTTGTTAACTAAGATATCATCTGCAATGAAGTCTGTTTTCAATTAAAATAATGTATCATGGCACAAAATTTAACAGATTTAATTAATTTTGAGTTAAGTAGAAATCCTGAGTATTTAGAAAAATTAAAAAAAGCTAAAGAAGAAAGGGTAAACTCTTTTGGTTCAGCAGTTGAACGAGCAGCAGTAGGAACTAAGAAAGCATTGTTTGATGGGTTTGATGCAGTGGGTACTGCTATTGAAACTAAGTCAGGAAAAGAAACTGATTTTACTAACTACTTACAAAAGATAGGTAAAAAAAATTCAAGTAAAGCACAAGCTCAACTAGAATCTTTAGGCACACCTACAATTAATACTGATGTTTTAAAAATAAAAAATGTAGGAGATGCAGCAGAGTTTGGAAAAACTGCAGTAGGTACAATGGCAGGTTCTGTAGGTACTCAACTTTCTATGGCTGCTCCTATTAAATTTGTAGGTAAATTATTTTTTGGAGCTTCTGTTCCAGGTAGAATACTATCAACAGCCTTTGCTGCCTTACCTTTTATTGGCACCTCTATTGGTGAAATATTTAAATCAGCAGTAAATAAAGGAGCAAGTCCTGAAGAAGCTGCAGAAAAATCTATACTAGGTGGAATTGCTAATGGATTAATTGATTCTAACTTTGGTGCTTTATTATATCGTAAAATATTTAGTCCTGTTGATGCTGCTCAAAAAATATCAGAACTAAGTAAAACAAAATTATCTAAAGCTATTGGTAAAGATGTTGTAAAAGTTGGTGCAACAGGTGCAGCAACTGAGGCTGCTGTTGCAGCTAACACTGAAATAATTTCTAATCAAATAGCAGGTATTCCCACAGATACAAAAGAATTAAGTAGACGTGTTATTAATGATGCTGCAGTAGGTGCAGTAGGTGGTGCTGCAATTAGTCCTGTTACAGGCACTATGTCTAAACTTGAAACAGATGCCTTAATTGAAAACAAAAAAGAATCTGATGAATTTATTCAAATAGCTGAAAAAATAAAAGAAGAAGACATTGCAAACTTAGGTACGATTAGAAGAACAACTTCATCAATAGAAAGACTTGAACAGCGAATTAAATTATTAGATAAGAAAGCTGATGAAGCTAATAAAAAAGTAGGTAGTGTAGATTTTATTGAACAGACAGGAGTAAAGTTAGTTGATTTAAAAACTAAAAGAAAAACTTTACTTGATGAATATAAACAAGCTAGACAAAATGCATTAGTTAATGAAGCAAAGCAAAAAAGAATTGAGATAAAAAATATAGATGAAGAAATTAATAACGTAAGAAAACAAACTCAACAAGATACAACGTACTCAACAAGAGCAGGTAAAGTAAGAGCACGTTTACAAGATGAAATAAATAAACAAAGAGATATATTAAATCTAGCTAAATCAAAAGGTCAAAATAAAGGTGAACTTTTAGTTTCTCCTGAGATGTTAGGAGGGGGTAAGCCTAATTTTATTTCTAATCTTTATCAAGGAAGTATTCTACAAAAATTATTTGGAAGAGCAACTTCTCCTTTACGTCAAAGAGCAATTCAAAATTATAGAGAAAAAGGTGATACACAAGTTTTTAGAATTTATAATTATTTTGAAACATTTTATCCTGAAGCACAAGCACTAACAGGTAAATATTTATCTCCTATTATAGAAGCTGTAAGAACATTACAACCTCCAGCAAGAACAGGTGTTAGAGATATAAGTTCTGCATTGTCTTTAGGTTTTATTAAAGAAAGTCCTACAATTGCTTTAAAAAATCAAGAACTTTTAATGGTATCTTTACAAAATAACAAAGGTTATATTTTTACAAAATTAGGTAATACAAAGTTAGCAAAAAAAATTGATGAAGCAGATACTGTTATAAGAAAAGTATTAAGAGAAGTATATGGTGATGCAAGAGATGTAGGTATAGATGTAAACTATTTACCAAATTATGTTCCTGCTCGTTATTTACTTGAAAGTAAAAAGAACCAAGAAAAATTTAAAGAGATAGCTAGAAAATATATTAAAGATGATAATCAAATTGAAGGTATTGTTGAAAGTATAAATGATGAAGGTGGTTATTATTTAACAAAGATGAAGGGGAAAATAAAAAAAGATATTCCTGATAGAACAGCTAATGTTAATTTAGAGAAACGTAGAAAACTTCCACAAGAAATGATAAATGAATTACAGAGTGAAGGATTAGTTGATACTAATATACTTGAAATACTTCCTAGTTATTTATCAAGAGCAGCTAAAGATATTCAATTTGAAAAGAGTTTTAAAAATATAGAAACTAATGCAAGAGATTTAATGAGCAAAGGTTTATTAAATGATAAAGAATTTAATACAATAGGTAATACACTTCAAGCAATACAAGGTAAATATGGTACTCAAGTTCCTAAAGGTTTTGCAAAAGGAGCTTATAATTTTGCACTATCAACAGCTTACTTTTATACTTTACCTTTTGCAGCTTTAACTGCATTAAGTGAACCTTTAATTTTATTAGGTTCTCTTAGACCAGGAGCAGCTTTAGTGTCTGCTTTAAAATTACCTGTTAATGCTTTTCTTAGAACTGCAAGATTATTTTTTCCACGTATAAAAAAATCCAATACAGAGAAAGCCTTTCAAGAAATTATGTATGGACTAGATGGTTCATTAACAGAAAGAATGGTTTCTTCTTCTGCTATAGAGTTACCTAGAAGGTCTACAAATGCTTTCTTTAAAGCTACTATGTTAACTCAAGTTACACAGTTGTCACGTCAGATGGCTTTCAATGGTTTTAAATCAGAGTTAAAAAAAGATACAAGTAGTATTGTTAATGGTAATTTAAAAGGTACTGTTAAAGGTTTAGAGTTGCAAAGAAAATATCAACAAGTAGGTATTCCAGATATCTTTAAATTAGTAGATGATATAACTGGTAAGCCTTTTGAAGATACATTTAGAGAAAATAATATTATTAAAGCTGCAGCTACTCGTTTTGTAGATAAAATAATTATGACACCTAACCCTACTAATAGACCTTTATGGATGTCTAGTCCTGTATTAGCAGCTACTTCACAATTAAAAAGTTTTGCTTTTGTTTTTGGTAACACAGTAGGTTTTCAATTATTAAAAAAATTAATAGGTACAAATGTGCGACCTACTGAAAGAGCAAATGCTTTACTTAAAAATGGTGTTGCTATGTCTATGATTATATTAGTATCTATGTATACTGACTTATTAAAAGAAATGTTTAGAAGTTCAGGAACTGATGATGAAATAAAAGATTTAAAAGCTTTAATAAAAAAAAGAACAGACAATGGACAGAACTATGTGTTTGATGTTATAGCTGGTACAAATATAGCAGGTGGTGGTACTGCATTTAAACATGCATTAGATGCTGCACGTTATGGTCAAAGTCCACTTGTATCATTACTACTAGGTCCTATAGGTTCAAAAGCAGATGCTTTATTTAAAGGTGTAAGTAATGTTTTAAAAGATGACCCTAATGCTAAACCTTTAGTTAGAGAAGTATTAACTATTAATCCAATTCTATCTGCCAATAAAGATGCAAGAGATGCAGCAATAAAAATGATATTAGGAGAAGATGATGATTTTAAAAGCTATGAAGAATTTATAAAGGATATGGACTTAAATATATGAAGGAAAACTTAGAAGCTAGATTAGCTGCCTTAGAAGCTAGGAATGAGGAGCAACACAAAGAGGTTGCCAACAAACTTGAGGTAGCTTTTGAATTAATTAATAAACAGACTCAGCTTATCTCTGACTTAAGAGCAGACATAGCTAGAGGTTCAGGAGCTATTAAGGCTGTGTTCATAATGGGTGCAGCATTAGGTATGATTTACACATGGATAAAATTAATATAGCATTAGTTCTTTTAGTCATTGAAATATGTCTACATTGTTTTGAGATAGTGATTGATGTTTTACAATATTTTAATTTAACAAATCTAATATGAACTTAATTAATTTAACACAGGCAGCTAAAGACCATTTAAATAAATTAACTAGCGACAACAATAAAAAATATGTTCGTCTTGAAGTTAAGGGTGGTGGCTGTGCTGGATTTAAATATGATTGGTCATTTGATGATATAATACAGGACTCTGATGAGCATGTTGACTTTGATGGGTTTACTTTATTGCTTGATAGGTCTAGCTTATTATACTTAACAGGCATGACTATTGAATATAAACAACAAATATTTGGTAGCTTTTTAGAACTACAAAATCCTAATGCAACAAGTAGTTGTGGATGTGGAGAAAGTTTTGGAGTATGACATATAGTAAAGAACTATTAGACCATTATGAAAAGCCTAGAAATGTAGGCTCAATGGATAAAGATTCTGCAGAGGTAGGCACTGGATTAGTAGGTGCTCCTGCCTGTGGTGATGTAATGAAACTACAAATTAAGGTAGGTGATGAAGGTGTTATTCAAGATGCTAAGTTTAAAACATTTGGATGTGGGTCAGCGATAGCTTCAAGCTCACTAATAACTGAATGGGTTAAGGGAAAGAACATAGATGAAGCTAATAAGATAAAGAACACTGAGATAGCAAAGCATCTAGCCTTACCTCCAGTTAAGATTCATTGTTCTGTTCTTGCTGAAGATGCAATCAAAGCAGCAGTAAAAGATTATAAGGATAAGAATAAGTAGCCAACTGTGATATAGGCTTACATAAAAAAACCCCTAGTTAACTTAATAGCTAGGGGTTTTTTTTTAGTTTGTTTTATACTATTTACTTTTCAGCACAAGCATAAGAATTAATTTCTAAACCTACAGATATTTCTGCGATAGTTGGTTGTGTCCATGTACTCATATTATTTTTCCTTCCAAGTTTTAATACCTTTCTCAGCACCTCTACTTATAATGTAACCACCTATACCAATCTGTAGTAAATCAAACAGTTTCATTACCACTTGGTCAGATAAGTTTTCAGGGTGAACCCCAAACCAATATAAGAATAGCAATCCTAAAAAAGATAACATTGTTAAAGGTCTCCAATTACGTTGTAACCAACCCTCACCTTTAGCTTCAGCAATGACAACAGAGGCAGCAGCTTTTTCAATATCTGCTGAGTGTGTCACAAGTGCCTTGTTTAATTCCTGCATAGCCTTTTGTTGTCCAGCTTTGTCAGGTATTACTCTATCAAGAACCTTGCCTAGTATAGGTGCTAGTAAATTTAAAAACATATTTGTACTCCTTATAGTGTGTATAATAACACAAAATAGTTTAAAAGAAAAGAGTTATTTTATTATTTTTATCCACAGCTCCCTTGCCTTCTAAGCATATTAAAGTATTTTCTGGGGATAACTTTTCGTACCTTTTATGTAGAGGTTTGGTATGAAAATAAAAGTAACCTTCGTGAAGAGGAAAATATTCTTTTTTATTATTTATTTTATTAATATAAAATAAACCACAATGAGAGTTACCTACATGTATAGGTACAGTAAAATAAAACTGTGCATTTAATCCTAAATTATAATAAGTTCCATCTTCGTCTATGATTTCAAACCCTGGAGTTGAAGTTGTATTATTAAACTCAGGCTTGTCTACATATAACATAGTCAATGCTTTCTGTATCTTATATAATAAAGAAGGAAACTTTTCAAAGACAATAGGATTATTTTTTAAGCACCTATCTTCATAAGCTCCATTACTATCTATAAGTTCTCTACCTGAACCTAATGACAGACGATTATTGTAATGAGTCCAAGACTCTTCTAAGTTAAGAACACTTTGATGAATGGTTTTACAACCTCTTTCATCTAAGAAATCTTTAAGTATTACTGCTGAGTGTAGTGCCATAATCAGGTAGCCTTTGTGGTTGTTGTAATTTCCATAACTCAGAAACTAATGTATCTTCTCCATAAAATTCCATGTACATATCTACATCTGTTCTTTGTAATAATTTTTCTACGTCTTGTGCCATAGCCAATAGTTCACCAGTAGTCCAAAACTTTTTACCATTAGTAACTACATGTAGATACTTTTGTTTACCTGTACCATCTACTTCAGTCTTGTCTTTTGGTTCAGGCACTGAGCAATCAAATCCAAATAGATTAAAGTTTCTAAAACCTAATGTATGTCCTACACTAATGGCTCTCATAGCTGCACATGTGCCACCTGTAAGTAGTGTAGCATTCTGTGGTATGCCTAGTTCTTTAGGGATGACAACCTTACCATCTTTTTCTTTTTCAACAATAGCATCTGAGTAAGCATTCCAACCTACTATAGTTGCATTAGATTTTTTTAATAATTGTATTACAGATATATCTGTCATAGATGATACAAAGAAATTAGTTTCTTTTGGTACAACTTTAAATAAATCTTTACGTACAATACCATGTGTACTTGTTCCTTCAATAGGTCTAGGGTCAAGTATGTTACAACCCCAAGGTATAATCCCCTGTTCTAATAACATAGGAAGGGAATGTTTAACACATATTATTTTATCTTTAGTTTCTTTTAAATAGTCTATATGCTTTAGAAAAGAAGGACCACCTGAAACAATATTTAATGTCTCTCCATTAGGTTTGCATTTTTCTAACCATGAGTTCATAGCCTTAACATTTTCTTTAATGTTTTTCCTGATGTCATCTACTGGCATACAGTCTTTAGGTTTAACTATAATAGGTACTTCTTTTAGAACTGATGGTAGTTCGTCTAGTTTGTTATCATGTATAACAACACCTAGATGAGTGATACCTCCACCCATAACAGGGTCTTGAGAAGGTAAGACTTTTCTTCTTAGCTTATTATCTAAGGCATTAAATACTTTATTAGTTCCTTGATGTTCTTCAACAACTTCTTTTCCATCTACATCTTTAGTAAAGAAGTCATCAAAGATTACAATAGGAAATGTCTTAGTCATATTGTAATCATGTTGTACTGTATCTTCACTATGCCCACCATCTAAGTAAGCTAAGTCAAAATCTTTTTGTTCAGTTAAAGTTTCTTTGGTATTACCTTTAACTAATTCAAAAGTAAATTCTTTTTTAAAGTTTTTCTTAACATGTTCTTTAAAATCATTTAGTCTTTTCTCTACTGCTTTGTAAAGATTATGTGGCTTGGTATTCATTTCAGTCTTGTCAGTAAACTCATCTGCATCTTCAAATAAATCATAGCCTTTGTAATGTACTTTATCTACATTGTCAAAAGCTGCCAATGCCATTTCAATTGCACGACCACCATTCCATGTACCTGTTTCAAGAAATCTTGAAAATTTATAGTGTCTGATAATTGTAGCAATTTGTTGGTATCGCTTTGGACCAGTAACATCAGGGGTAGTTTCATTTGATAGCTCCTGTTTTCTATTGCCTTTATAATGTTCTAAGTATTCTGTAAGAGGAGAGTTATTAAAAGCATCTAACCCATTTACTTCTGGTGTTAAGCTATGCTTCTTTAACCCATGTGCTCCATAAATATTAAATAATCTTTCAAATATAAAACCATCATGCCATTCTCTATAAGCTAGAACTTCATGACTATTATATATTCCTCTCATGTCTGCTAGTAAATCAAAAGGTGGGGTAGTATTTAAATTAAAAGCCATGAAGGATGTCTCACTATAATCAACATCTTTCCTACCAAGATGGACAAGCTCAGAACCAAGGGGAATAATTCTAAACAAGTCCTTCTTAGATAAAGGTTTCTTCAGGATAACGTCAGCATCTAACCATACTACCCAACCTACTTGCACACCTTCTTTAACCAACTTGAAGGAGAAGTCAGTTAAGGCATACACTTTGTGACACCATTTAATGGCATCTAATCTCCAATTGTAGGGCATCTTGCCACCTTGTGTGCCATCATGCCTTACCATCTCTTGTCTATACTGAATCATATCAGTACATCTATTTAAATTTTCAAAAGTTATCTTATTAGTTTTAGGAAACTCTTTAATTGTTTCTTCATCAAAGTCGTGATAGAAAACTGTAAGATGTAAGTCATCTGATAAATACTTAACACAAGAATCAACCATAAGTTTACCATATGTTGCCCAACCTTTCTTACTAAAAGAAGTTACAATATTTATATTGTCTTTACTCATCTCATTAACCTTACCCAATCTCCTATGTTTCCAGGAATAGTTGTTTGATATAATAATCTTTCATCATGCCAGTCTTGTGCAAATTGCATGTTCTCAAACTTACCACCAAACCAAGGACCACCTAATGAATAATGTATAGCTGAAGGTGACTCAGACATAGGAGTTATATCTGGTATATAATTCCAACAAGAAGGAATGGCTCCTATCTGGTCATCAGTTGTCCATTTAAATTGATGTAAGTCTAAACCTTTAGCTGTATTAACATATTCAGTTGTTAGTTTTTTAGTATCTTTATGTCCCATATTAATTAACATAAGAGAAGACCATAGTTTCTTTTCATATGCTAACTGTTTTTGTCCATCCATCTTTTCAGATTCTTTAGGTTGCCAATCAAACTTAACACAAGCAGCAGCATGATTAGGATATGTAGTCTCAACAAATTTAAATAACTTATCTACATCTTCTAAAAATAAAAAGTCACAGTCACAAAATAATATCCAACCTTTAGTTATATCATTTACTCTAGCAATTTCAGGTGCTAAGAAACGAGTATGACTAAACTCAGTTGAGAAAGGCTTGTCATCTATGACATCCATTCTTTGTCCTTCTGAGTCTTCAGTCCATTCTCTTGAGAATAATTCTGCACCTCTTAATGCTTTATAATTTAAATCAATTACAGTTAGGGGTCGTGAACTTCTTCTTAATAAAGAATGTTCACAAACTCTATATGCAATGTCTTCTCTATGGTCATAACCTATAAAACAAAAGTTAGTTTTATTTAATTCTAAAGGTCTTAACCACTCATACTCATGAGCTGTTTGTCTACTTCTGATTAACATAATAGTATTATACTCCTTTCCTAAAATAAAGTCAACCTCTTTAAACTATTTCACAAGCACCTGCAGTACAAGCAAGTTCTTTTGAAGAGGTTGTTGTATCTTCAGTTTCATAATTTACTAAGTCCATCCAGTTAATATTCTTAGGTGTCTTAGCTAACCACTCTTTGTAAGTCTTCTCATCTACTTCTTGATAAGGTGCTTGTTGATAGCTATGTTCAGAGTGAGGTAAGAAAGAAACTCCACTACATATTTCAAAGTTTTCATACACCCATGCACCTACCTTTAACCATTCATTTTCTTTTACATATACAGTAATAGAAGGTTTATGTTCACACCAATTTAATTGGTATACCTTCCATACTTCTAACTGTTCTAATGCACTCATTGTATCTCTCATAACTGAATGCTGTGGAGCTTTCATAGGGAAATAAAATACTTTAGTATCATTAGGTTTCATAACATCATCTTCTCCATAGAAACCTTTCTCTAACATCATGTCACATAAAGGGTCTTTCTTATCTGCTCTTACAGTTCTAAGATAGTAAGAAGAATATCTAGGGTGTATACCTGAAGCTGAATCAACAAGTTGTGATACAGTTCCTGAAGGTTTAACACAAGTAATAGCAGTAGATTGATTGATACCTAGTTTGTCTGCCCATTCTTTATTTACTTTAATAGCATGTTCTTTTAACTCTATTAACATATCTTTAAGAACTTGTTTATTAAAAATTTCTCCTGATAATATCTTATGGTCCATAATACCAGTAAGAGATACACCTAATAATCTTTCTTCTTCAGTGTTCTCTTTCCATTTTTTAGTAACATATCTAAAATTGGTAAGAGTAGATTGTAATGTACCAAAGATAGTAGCTATCTCTACTTTCTTTTTTAAATCTTCAATCTTATCTGAAGGTCTAACTACAACTTCACTTAAGTTACACGTTTGTTTATTACGTAATACTATTTCTGAACAGGGGTTTGTGCCAAACTCATGGTCACCATCTCTTCTACCTGAACGTGTTGCCATTTTTTGTGAAGCAACTCTATTAAAGATACCACGTTCTCCAGACTTTGAATCATATAATGACACCCATTCTTTCATGAATGTACCTATGTCAGGCATCTCAGTATATGCAACAGAGTTATTAGAATAACTTCTTTGTGGATTATCATCCCACCATTGTCCAGTCTTAGCATCTCTCATACGTAGGTCAGATAGATTAGACAAACTAATTAAAGCTGAACGTCTTACACCTCCACAGACAACAACGTCAGCTATCTTACATACAATGTCATGACACTCAAGAGAGTTTAACTTTCTACCTTTAGCTATCTTAAAAGTTTCAACAGTAAAATTAAATAAGTCAACCAAAGGTTTAGGACCACTGGCTCTACCTCCAAATGTTTTTAGTTTCTCTCCTGCTTTTCTAACTAATGACACATCAAACTCAGGGATTTGTCCTGCATACAACATAGCAATTAATTCTCTATAGGATTTTGCCCAACCAATTTTACTATCTTTTACTTTAATAACTGTGTCAGTCTTATGAAACTCTTCTTCAATAGTAGGTAGCTTACTGGTGTACTGTCTCTCAACACTAAACCCCACACCTGTGCCACACATAAGTACATACATTATCTCATCAAAGGTTCTTACATTATCAATAGCTACATATGAACAATTAAATCCTGCAATATTATCTTTGTCAAGTGCAGGTCCTGCAGTCATTAGTGCTCTCATTGAGGGCATCACATCCAACATAAGTATAGCATTAAACCATCTGTCATATTCATCTTTAGATATTTCTTTTTTAGTAATCTGTTTATATCTATCAGCCATATAAGAAACATATCTATCAACAGTTTCTTGCCAAGTCTCTCTTCTATTTTCTTTTTCTAACCACCTTGCATATCTTGATATTGCAATGTAGTTTTGGTATTCTGTTGGAAGTGTGTTACTATTCATAATTATTTAACCCCTTTTTGTTTATTGTTTAAGTTACGTATTCTATCATAACTATCTCTATGTGTCAATATCGCATTGATATGTCCACGAATAAAGCTAGTTCTTTTTGAATTAAGTATTTCTAATGCAATCCTTCTCATATAAGAAGGCTCTATGTTTGCACAACCACATACATAATCAAAATTCTTTTTTACCTCACCAAACTTTGTTGTAAACCAAAGCACAGCTTCTCTTTTATATCTTGAACTCTCAATGTCTCTTGTATCTTTTTGTGTAGCATCAAGTAATGCTTGTAAAATAACTGCCAAGAATAGAGTTCTCTCAGGACTTGTGTCACTGATAAAATAATTTTCAATTGTCTGAAAGAATTGTTCATTGCTTACCATTGTACCATTGTTTAGGAATGCCATCACTAATTTTACAGTAGTCAAAGTCATGCTTAACACACCACCCTGCATACGTCATTGTGCCACCCTTGTTCAACTTCTTATTAGGATTATCAAATGCAAACCTAACTATAATATCAGGATTACTATTCCTAAAAAATAAATGTTTCTTTCTCATTTCAATTGTTAGTCTACCTTTAACTTCTATATAAGTATTATTAGGTAGCATGAAGTCAGGACAATAAGTCTTGTGTTCATGCCATTCATATTTAAATTTCTCAGGTTCATATTTAACTTTTATTTTTTTTGATTTAAAAAATTCATAAACCTTTTTTTCTGAACCACTTCTAAATTTCATTTAATTTTTCTCATGTTAAAATAATTTCTAATGTGTAAACCTGTAAAGACAATACACATGATTAGCATAAATAAACTGTTAGACATTACTGACCATGTAATCCATATTATATTTGAAACCATCCCATATAAAGGTGCATAGTTATCTTTATTACCATACACCCATACAGTAACTACTGCACTAATCGCAGCGAGTAATTCAAATACACTAACCCACATCATCTAATTCAACCTCTTTTACATCAGGAACTTTTGATACTGTTGTTAAGTATCTTGGTCCATTCGCATAGATAAATTTTCTAAGACCTGTCCCATTGTTAGCATCTGACCAACAATCAATTTTATAATCACAGTAGGAACAGCTAACAGCAAGTTTCCTGTTGCCAGACATACCATCAGGAATATCATCATAACATTTGCTAGGTATTTTATCATCTGCGACAACATCTTTAAGATGTACGACCCTATCTTTTGCATTTATCATCTCCATATTATGGACCTGCATCAGTGCAAGTCTACCACTTTGTTTATCAATAGCTAAGAATGCTCCCTTATCTTTGCCTTGTGCTTCAACGTAACCTGATAGCTGTGCAATATAACCAAAGGGGTCATCATTTATTAATGAACGATTTAAAAATTTTTTAAATGAGTAAGCACTTGCAGACTTACAGTCTGTAACAACACCATCTATCTCACAATCTTGGTGTCCTTTGATACCCTCAATATCTACTTCTAATTGTTCATTCTTAACTTCATGTCCTGCAGTTTTAGCAAGTAATAATAAAAGTTCCTCAAGGATATGCCCATATGTAAACTTTATCTTTACCCAAGCAGGTAGGTTTTCTTTCTGAACATCTTTTGATTTATACCAAACTTGTCTGTCAGGCTTTCCTATCTGTGACATTCTTAAGTTATTATTTTCTGACCTTGTATTAAATAACATATGTATAGCTTTACCTACATTCTCACACATTAAATCTATGTCTTCCTTCTTAGGCTGGACTCCATTAGATATACTGTCATACATATCTTGTACTAAAGTTTCAATCTGTTTCATAGAAAAAAATAGGGGTGAGTTATTAGCTACACCCCTATGTATTTAAAGATTAATAAAGTTAAACAGGTATCTCAGCGAACTCCTGCTTAGAAGTTGTAGATGAAGTTACTACACTTCCATCTGGAATTTCCTCAAATGCTGAAGCTGATTCGTCTCCTGCATAAGGAACTAAGTCCACAACTTGTACTGCTTGTAAGTCTGCACTCACTCCAGTATTACCTGTTGGTTTATGTACCCACTCATATGTTTTATATAAAACATTTACAGCAGAACCATTACCAATTAGAGTTCCTTCAAGAGGTCTCTTCATATTGTCAATGACATCAGGTGCTTTGTTAAGGCTACCATCTTTTCTTTTAGCTTTTCTTTTGATAGTAACAAAGTCTCCTTTCTCATCTCCTTTGTTTTTAACCTTAAGACCATCTGATTCAGCAATCTTTTTGTTCTTAGAATCAAGAGATAAGTCTAAAGTATAGACACCATCAGAATCAAACGTAGTGTTAGGTGATACTACAGATGCCCAGTAGGCTTTACCATTTATAACAGTCATATATTCTCCTTGTTAGTTGTTATTATGTCGTATTAACTACGACTATCTTTAATTATGTATTATAACTTATGTCCTAATACATTGTCAACACCTAATAAAAATAATTATTTATTAGTGTGTCTCTGCCCAGTTACTGCCTATCTTAAACTCAGCATCAAGTGGACATTTAAGATTAAGTTGTTCAGTTGTCTCATTGATTGACAGTTTCACAACCTCTCCCATTTTTTGTACGTCATTCTTATTAACTTCAAACTGATACTCATCATGTATTGAAGCAACAAGATTAACATCCAAACCTTTTTGATAAATATGTCTTATCATATTTCTTAACCATACCTTACATGCAATAGCACCTGCTCCTTGTATAACAGTGTTCACTGCTTTATGTGCAGACCTAACAGGAAACAATCTACCATCTAGTCCTAAGACTCTGCCAGAGGCACCTGCTTGTTCTACTTGAGCACGAAATGATTTAAGTTTAGGTAGCTCAGATAAAAATTTGTTTATAAGTTTCTTACCTACACTAGCATCTTTAGAACCTACGATAGATGAAACCTTCATTGCTCCTGCTCCATACAAAAATGCATAGATAAAAGTCTTTGCTTGGTCTCTGTTGGTAAGTCCTGCCATGTTCATGTTTCTTGTATGTATATCTCCATTTAATATCTCATGTGTGTATGAGGGTGTATCAATAAAGTGTGCAAGTAATCTAAGTTCTAATCCACTTGCATCAGTACCAAAGATAACATGAGTATCAGGCTTGTCAGTAGTCCAACAAGACCTACACTCATTACCATAAGGTGAGTACACTGCAGGTATCTGAGCCATGTTAGGTTTAGTATGACTCATACGACCTGACACACATCTCAATGTTAATACACGACCATGTACTTTATTTGTCTTTGGATTAACTTCATCTATCCACGAAGATATTTGTGAAGTTCTTTTCTTTAATAACAAATACTCTGCTATTAGTTTAGCTTCAGGTACATCTTCAATCTTAGATAGCACACTCTCGTCTACAATAGGAGAGTTCTTATCAGTAAACTTTTTAGGTTTCCAACCTAACATCATAAGTCTTTCAGCTATCTGCTTACGAGATGCAAGATTAAAATTCTCATAAGTTACTTTGATAAAGGGTTCACCCTTAACATACCCACGACTTTTGTTATTTACCTTTGGTGTAAACTCTTCCTCTCTTTTTAAGGGAGGGAAAGTTTCATGCACTTTATTTTCTAGTTGTTCAGCTTTATCTGTTAACTGTGCATGTAAACTTGTAGCTTTCTGTTGGTCTAAATAAAATCCATTCTTCTCTTGTCTAGTAATAATTGCTCTAATGTCATGCTCTAATCTTAAGGACTCAAGTGAAAACTTTTTACCTTCAAGTCTTAAATGATTATAAACTTTATGTGTTAAGTCAACATCTCGTTTGCAATAAGTCAACATCTCATTACTAAATCCTGAGAAGTCATGGAAGTCTATCTTGCCCATGCCTAATCTTTTACCCCAAGAA
>Ga0209337_1000828_pt1 | contig 24608 bp, 52 predicted proteins | sample LinPmetageLP53_FD_184044 | JGI IMG/M metagenome (GOLD analysis project Ga0209337, IMG submission 184044) | Marine viral communities from the Pacific Ocean - LP-53 (SPAdes) (version 2) | ecosystem: Environmental > Aquatic > Marine > Oceanic | place: Pacific Ocean | collected 2010-02-08 | reverse complement strand
TATCATCGAGACAGGAATGCTCACCACGATGCACGGCGGACAGTTCCACACCCACGCCGCCATCGATGGCGATGAGACAGACATCCGCTTCGATGACCCTCCTGGCGCATGGGTTGTCCTGTACGCCAAGGGCGGAGCCCTCAAGGATACCAGCGGGTTCGTGGTCCGCATCGGCGAAAGCATCAAGCTCTACGCCGCAGCCTGAACCCTTCACACCTCACCGGGGGCCCGTGCCCCATTGGAGACCCCATGACCTTTGAGGCTCAAGCTCACTTCTTCTTCTTCTTCATCACCGCCCTACCGCTCGCCATCATGGTTGCCCTTGATGTCGGCGAGCACATCTGCCGAAACCTGGAGCAATCATGACAGACGTACAAGCCGCAGCCATCGCTGCCCATGACAAACACTTCAACCCCAGCGCCCGCTGGATGGTCACCGGTCCCGCTGGCCTCGATGTCGGCGACCCTCTCTCCGAGTTTGGTAAGTTCATGCCGGAGGATGCCTACCTCGTGTGCGCCAAGCGCAGCGACATGCGGCGGGGCGTATGGGTCATCGTGGCTGCAAAGCCTGGGCCCTGTGGCGTCGAGTTCGTTCGGTGGATGCTGGACGCCGAGGCTGACGAGCCATCCTGCTTCTGGGGCCACTACGGTACCGCCGCCGATGCCATCGAAGAATATGAAGCCCGCAGCTAAACCCCCCACCCCTGGAGCAATCATGAATGACCGCAACCTCCTCGACCGTACCTTTCTCATGGACCCCGCCCACAGCGACTGGGATGCCGCATGGGAGGGCCTTACCCGCCACGATTCTAACCGCGAGATGGCGGCCAAGGCTCGCGCGATGTGCCCCTTCAGTGGCGAGTCCTGGCAGTACATGGGCAGCTACAACAAGCCACAGGGCAACGTCCACGAGTTCCGCCACCGCCGCCACCCTGGCATGAATGGTGAGCGTGTCAACGTCCGGGTGTTCATCCAAGGGGGTGAATCATGAGAGACATCGACACCCACCTGCTGTACCGCGCCCTCTTCGCCGACATGGACCCCCAGTGGGTACAGGCCAACGTCCCTGAGGACTGCCACTACACCGCCAGGGGCTACCCTTGGCGGAACCTGATGCGGACCTTCGGAGAGCGCGCCATGCGCGAGGTCTTCGAGCACGGGAACTTCGAGTACAACGACAGCAGCTACTGGGCAGAGCAGAAGCTCATCGCCTGGTGCAAGCGCAACCACCGGTCTTGGTCGCCCGTGTCCACTACCGACTGAGACCTATGTCCGAAACTATTCGCCCTTTCGTTCTGTAGGGTGAGAGCCAACCAACAACCCCGACCCTGGAGGTCACCATCACTTCTCTCTTCCTCGTCCAGCACTGGGACGGTGAGAGCACCCGCACCCTGACCGCCGCCCCCACAAGGGCGATGGCTCAGGAGGCGCTTGACTCCATCGCCCGAGAGCCTGGAACCCGCATCGCACTGTGGGATGACATCGGAGGTCTTCACATCTCCGAGGTCCCCATGGTGACCGACGCCGCTGACATCGCGGCTATCGTTGAGGGTCAGGTTGTGCCTGGCGCTGACGAGATTATCGCAGAACGTGCAGCGGCTGACGCTGCCGTCGAAGCAGAGCGCGAGGCCAAGCAGCACCGCGCCCAGTGTACCCCCGCCGATGGCGCGGGCTTCGAGTGGTGGCCCCAAGCTTAGGGGCTGCCGCCACCGTCTCCCTGGACCTATGTCCGAAACTTCGCAGCCTCTCGTTCTATAGGGTGAGAGCCAAACCAAACAACCCCAGACACACAGGAGGTGTACCATTACACCCATCACCAATCGTCAAATGTCCGCTCGGCTTCGCAAGCTGGGCTTCCGCAAGTCCCGCTTCCAAATGAGTCGCAATGGTGCGAGCTTCGAGCATCCCGATGCATCGGCGCTGTTCACCTTCGGCAAGCACCCTGAGAGCAGCGTCATGGTCACCGCGCCCGACAACCCTGGGTGGTCGTTTGCCTTCCTGACTGAAGACACCTGGGACCGCATCCAGCGCAACCCGTGGGCAGTCTTGCCATGGGAAGAGCCAAAGGACGGGGTGGAGCAACCCCTGTGCCACCGTGAGATTCTACTGTGCTGGGCTCGCGCCTTCGCCAACATGCTCGCCGAATCCGGTGAGTAATAAACCACCCGGCCCCCACGGGGGCCACAACCCCGGACAAATATCATGGCAGCATCGCCACAGTACAAAATCTACCAAGGCTCAAAGTACCTGGGCTCACTCAAGCGACCGTCTGACGCGGCGGTACTGCTCAGTGCTCTCGGCCCAGGGTCGAGCGTCAGGCTCGGTCACGCCAAGCGGGACACCCTCCTGGCCGTCACGGAGGAGAACTTCGAGACATACGGCTTGTTAAGCGTCGAGCGTAAACTTGAACTCATAGCCGAGCACATCTGCATCTGGGAGAAGAGCTTGAGGAAGAGTTGGGAGATACAACGATGAACGCTATCCTGACGACACACGACAACTTCGACCTGGCCTGTGGCCCCTTCGCCCCAAGGGTGTGGGGTCGCACCGGCACCATCTGGGAACGCCCAGGAGCCACCCTCTGCGGTGCCTCTGTGGCCATCCTTCAGTGGGTGGCAACCCCTGACGCTGAGGTACTCGCAGTGCCTGGCTCAACCGAGCGCAGCGATGCCGTCAGTGAATGGCTGGCAGCCAACCCCAAGCAAACCTCCTGGCGTCGCCCTTAACGCCGTCACCACTGCTGCAACTGCTGAGGAGCAATCATGACCCTTGACGAACTCAACCGACGCGAGCGCATCGCATACGAGCAAATGAGAAGGCACTCCGACAATCCGAACCGGCGACAGTTCAACCTGTGGCAGCGCAGGTGGCGGGATGCACAGGAGCAGATTGAACAGAGCCACCACTCGCGCTGCTCTTTCCATACCGACCAAACCCTGCACTGCACCTGTGAGCGCGAGCGGGCCTGGGACAAACGACATTCACTATCACGCAACCACACCACGAGGACTTCATCATGATTGCCTTTCAGATTGCCGCCCTACTCGCCTGCTCTTCGCTCTTCACAGTGGCCTACTTCACGGCCATCGAAGGGGGTTCCAAGTGAGCGTGAAAGACCAGATAATACAGTGGGCGAAGGCCAACTATGACACGAGCTACTCAGCCCAGTGCGCCATTGAATGCTACGACGAGTGCGGCTTCGACCGCTTCGCCAGCCTGGACGACTTCATAGAGGCCGCCGAGATCGTGGACGACGTGTACGAGGAGATCCTCGCGACGGCATTCTGAGGGCACGCCACGGGGTGTCATACTTGACACTCTGGGTCAGACAGGTTAAGAGTCATTACGCAAACACCAAACGAGCAGGAGCAATCATGCAAAACAAATCAATATCAGAACAGCTTCGCATCCGTGTCGCACTGTTGAGCGACCTCAAGCACGCCCCCCATGTGTGCCCAGGTTGTGGCGCTGAGTCCGTCGAGCGAGGAGCACTCGCGGAAGTCTGCTTCGGCTTGATTGAGCGAGAGGCTCACTGCACAGAGTGTGGAGCCAAGTGGTTCGAGTCGTTCGAGTTCTCACGCGCATCGAACGACATGTCTCAGCGATTCCAAACCCCGGAGCAATCATGAGCGAGAAGCAAAACTATTACTGCACACACTGCCTCAAGGACTTCGGACAAGGGCACCACTGCTGCGACTGTGAGACCGTGGATGGCGACCATCCTGCCCAGTCACCAACCAAGGGCATCGATGACATCAAGAACAACCTTCTTCTCTACTTGCTTGAGGCTGTAGAGGGAAACTTCCAGCACCTGACTGAAGCCGAGCGCGGCATCGTCGGCAACCAGGAAACCTTTGACAAGCTGCTAAAAACCATACGGGAGCAATCATGACAGACAAGCACCGCAATATCGCATCTAAGATTCAGAAGCTCATGACCCTTGCCGAGCGCGGCGAGGGCAACGAGGCTGAGGTGGCCGCCGCCACTGCCCAGCGCCTCATGCGCGAATACGCCATCTCGATGGCCAGCCTGAAGGAGACTGAAATCCTTGAGCAAGACCCGCTGATGGAGGTCGCCTTCGAGGTCGGCACCGCAAGCTGGAAGATTCGTCTCGCCTGGACCATGGCCGAGCACTGCCAAGTCAAGGCGCTTCGCTCTACTCGTTGGACGGCAAGTCACCCCATCACCAAGGAAGACATGGGCAAGTACAAGCGCCGGGTGTTCGCGTGGGGCTACGGCCACTCCTCAGACCTTGAGGTGTGGGAGTACCTGTACGAGGTGGCGCTGCGTCAGATTGAGTCTGAGGCCCGCAAGTACGCTAAGGTTCTTGCGTCCCGTACACCCTACGTGGGACGGAAAGGTGACCTGTATCCGGTCGATACTCACCTCCCAACAGGAGGCTGGCTCACCAAGCGTGAAGCAATGAACCGCTTCCGCTACGGTGCCGTGCAGGGTCTCGAACGGAAGCTGAGCCAACAGCGCCAGGAGGCTAAGGCCCAGGCTGAAGCTGAGTGCGCTGCCGACGTGAGCCCCGACCAGAGTGAGGCCGGCAAGTTGCTCCTCGCAGTGCAGGCGCTGGAGGGCCGAACCAAGCGCGCCGAAAGCTACATGCGAGAAAAGAACCCCAAGACCGGCACCTGGAATGGCGGTGTGGGTAGTAGCTCGGATGGCCTGAAGGCCGGTCAGGGCATCGCCATCAACAAGGGTGTGGCCGCCTCTGCTGGCCGCAAGATGCTGGAGGGTTGAGATGAGTCGCGATTGGATTCAAGAAGAGAGGTACGACCTACATGGGATGAACGTGATGCTGGCCGCTGAGAAGATGTGCAAGTCTTCTCACTGGCTGGACGCGCTCAACGCTGGCCGAGCCCACAGAGGCCTGGCTGGCAAGACCGAGTGCCAGACCGCAGCACTCCTGTGGAAGCGTACAAAGCGCTCCAAGGGGGCCTGTGGGGACGCTGGCATCCGGTTCCGCAAGACCACCAAGGGAGGGTGGCACAGCAGCGGCAGGGGCGGCCCCAGCTATGGCGTGACGGTCTCATCCCGTCGCAGTGCCAGCCGAGGTGGAGTGCTGGAGACCATGCTCCACGAGATCGTCCACGTCGTCCACTTGTCGGACATGCGCTCTCCAGTCGTCCAGGGTGTGCGCCGACCGCATGACCTGGACTTCAATCTCATCATGTGCCACATGGCCAAGGCCCTGTGGGGGTTTCCACTCACCCCCGAGCAAGCAGGATTCTCAGTTGGGAAGGGCTACCGTCCATCCCGCAGGCTGGAGGAGTGGCTCCATGAACAAATCAAGTCCGGCAACCCTCGCGTAGGGCGGTGGCTCTCTGGCCTTGAGTACAGCAACCAAGGAGGCAAGTGATGAGCGGATACAACGCTGAGCATCTTTCCCGTGACTACGAAATCTGGTGAGCGGTGGTCGTTGGGCATGGGCCGAAAGGCTCTCGCCCTGCCGGGAGGCTCCCGGTATTCACCGTCAACAATGAACAGGAGGCGAGGATTCTTATCACTCTCGCCTGCCCGACCAACGCGCAAGGCGAGCACATCGCCCCAGAGCTTGCTGAAGAGCAGACGCTGGAGAACCTTTACTCGTTCGGCGACAGGCTGAACGACATCTACCACAAGTACATCGACAACCAAGGAAGCAAGTGATGCCACAAACATTCCGACTCTCATTCGACATCTCAGCCGAGGCTGATGCCTCCGACCTTCTCGACCGGCTCATCGAGTTCCAGCAGCAACTGGTGGATGAGCTTGAGGAGGGTGAGGACTTCTTCGGCGAGACCGTCCCCAACCATGCAACCGCCGACACTTGCAGTGTCGAGCACATCACAATCACAGGAGGTGAGTGATGAACATCTTTGTACTACACAAGCACCCTCGCATTGCAGCACGTATGCAGTGCGACAAGCATGTAAGCAAGATGACCCTGGAGACTGCTCAGATGCTCAGCACAGTACACCGAGTGCTGGCTGGCACTGAGGAGGTCCGACTCACTGGGTCTGGCCGCAAGGTCAAGCACTGGCGTCTACCAGACGAGCGTGAGCATACGCTGTACAAGGCTAACCACGTCAACCATCCCTGCTCAGTGTGGGCCAGGGAATCGCTGGGCAACTTCCTGTGGCTGCACACTCACGGGCTATCGTTGGCCAGAGAGTACACCCGCAGGTACAAGAAGGTACACAAGTCACAGGCTGTGATTGAGGCTTGCCTCGATGCCTTGGACGGTCTGCCTCTGTACGACGAGAACCGTACTCCGCACCCGCTCTGCATGCCTGACGAGTACAAGGGTGACGATGTCACCAAAGCATACCGAGCATTCTACATCGGAGAGAAGGCTGGGTTCGCCCAGTGGAAACTTGCTGCCCCTTACTGGTGGCCACAACAAACAGGAGGTGAGTGATGGGCTACGAGATGAAACCCTTGACCACCATCTACTTCTGGATGTTCTGTAACAGTCCCGGCAGCGTTTGCGTTGGAACCAAGGCGCAATGGGACCTGTGGCAGACATGGCCTGAGTTCACAGGTGCAGACCCTTGCGTGCTGCACGAGGCGATGGTCCTAAACTTTCAGGACGACCGTGCCGACTGGTCATGGTGGCCTGCGGACCACGACTTTATCAGCCCCTTTGAGTTGACACAGCCCAGCGAAGACACCGGGCCTTGGCCTGTGTCACCCAGCTTCGATAGCCAAGCAATCGCCAAGGCCATCCGCTGCCCATATCTCTAAGGTTTCTTCTAACCCATGTCGGGCCCAACAGTCCGGTCACGTACTCAGTAGTAGGAGGTCACAATGACGCAACGTCCAAAAACAAAACAAGACACAGTTGGTAAACAAGGGTACGCCTTACGCTGCCAGGGTTTAACCTGGCCAGAAATATCTAAGCAGCTTGGAGGCAACGTCCGTTCTATCGAGAAGTTGGTTGCCCGATACGCAAAAGAATGGGGCAAGACATGGCCCATTTACCAAAAAGACAACCAGCCATACAACGCAACGAAGCGTACGCATACTCTGGTTCGAGGTGAAGTGTATTACAACTACATGGCTAAGTACGGCAAGGGAGTGGCCGAAACTGCGCGAGACTTAAACGAAACTACTGGCTGCATACAAGTAGCGGCGAAAGCATGGGCCAAGGAACATAATCTTACGTGGCCCGCACCAATCATCAGCGGTGGCCAACGCGCATACCGTATGCGCCAAACCGGTGCATACTGGCGAGTCATCGGCCAGCTTCTTGGCTATCGTCACCGTCCCGGTGTGGTAGCAGCAGCCCGAGCATACGCCAGTAAGAATCAACTAACTTGGCCGCCACCAAAAAACATCAAAGGAGGTGAGTGATGAGTATCAGTATCAAAGATGTAGAGAGCGGAAAGTTGCACCCATCGGAGTGGCTACCTGAAATGTATGCGATGCTTACAGACGCTGTGGGTAAGACAGACGCTGAAGGCAAGAAGATTGCGCGGCGTGGCTTTCGCGGACCAGATGGTATTATCTACTGGCATTCTGGCCGACTAAAGCAAGCAATCTATACGTGGAAGCTTGCGAATGTAGCGATGCGCTGCCCATTCCCGAGATGCAAAGGCAAGTCGTCATTAGTTTATGCTGCCTTCGCTGCCGGGAGAATGGAGAACCCTCTTGATGGTGGTCAGTTTGATGACGACTGGAATGAGTATAGAGAAAGAAAGTACGCCTGCCCTGAATGCGGTGAGCCTCTGAAGTATTGCGTGCCCCTGTTTGGAAATTGTTTCTGGGAGTGGGCTGGAGAAGAGGAAGGTGAGTGATGAAACCGAAAGAAGTAGAGGGGTTCAGTACCCGGAGAGTGAAGCCTGAACATGGCGTTTACGACTACCATGTCGAGGTAAAGCAAGCTGGTGAGTGGAAGTTTGTTGGGGGATTGAATCGTATCCCGAAGCGTTCATCCGGTGCCTGTTGGGAAGGTAGAGCCATTGACGCCCGCCCGCACCACGTAGTCTTGGTCGATGGTTTGTATGACACCATGAGGCTTGCATTGAAGAATGTGGTCTTGAGCGCAGAACACCATGGCCTCATCACGAAGGGAGGTGAGTGATGAAGAGGCGATTCAGAGAAGAGGACGGCTCCTTTAGTGACACATCATTCGTTGTGCTGGACAATCAGTTCGCAGAGGTGTTCAAGAATCCAGCGGTAATCCATTTGGTTTGTGATGAAACAAACAACAAGATTCGGACCACACAGCGATGGGGAAGACAGAGGCAAAGACACCGTGACAAAGGCAGCACAACAGGCTTGAAAGAGTGTACTCATTCGTTGTCCTGGTACTACTTGGCCATGATTGACGCAGGCCGAAAGGATCTCCGTCCATCCAATATTGCCAACAAGATGAGCATCGATGGACATCTAACAATGTCTCGCTGGATTCTTGAAATGGTCCGCAAGAAAATAAAACTGATTGATGAGTGCTACCGCAGTGGTGTTGTTCACATAAGAAATCAACACACAGACTGGGACAGCGAGGGCCGCGTTGTGATTGTGACACACGCCGAGAAAAACATTGAGAACCAAAAAGGTGGCCACCATATTTTGAGGGCAGAGAAGTACGGCTGGCGTCAATATGAAAAGCAAATCCAAGAAACCATCAATGAGTTGATTCGTCTACGGCAAGTCCTTGCTGACGGACGCTGCGATGGTGACAAAGCCAAGGGAGGTGAGTGATGATTATCTATGTACTGGACGACGGAGAGACCTGGACACTAAGCGAGCCGACCGCTGTGGCAATCACGCCCGAGCAACTGACCCGCATCGAAGGCGGGGAGAAGTTCTACCACGTCGTGCCTGACTGGGATGACCGGCCTGAGCCACCGTGTAACTGCGTGCAGTGTACGACCGAGAGGACTGCGAGCAGGAAGATTGTCGAGGCCCAGAACGAGACTGAGGACTTCTTCATCAACGTCGGCATCGCTGCACGGGAAGCACTGAAAGCTAAAGGAGGTGAGTGATGGGCTGGGACAATGCAATGTGGGCGCAGGGTCGAGAGACCTGCGGAGAGTGTGGAGATCGATTCCACCGGTCAGGGACAGAGGAGTGCGCGTGTCGTGAGTGTGAGGGTGGGGGCTGCGATGCCGTGGTCAACACCAAGGAAGCAACCATGTGTACTGACTGTGAAGACAGAGGAGGTGAGTGATGGACTTCAGTGACGAGCGGTTTCACCGCAAGAAAGTGCCGTGGCGGACTCTCGTAAAAGAGGGCGTTGACCCTCGCGTGGTCATGCTTCACGCACAGCGCCAAGGCTTGTACAAGCTGGCCGAAAGCGCAAGGTCCAGGGTCAGCAATGAGAGAAGGAAGGCCGAGGGAGGTAACGGTTGAAATACACAGACGATATTTGGGACGCCATCCTGCTGATAACAGTCGCGTTCACCACACTACTGTTTGTCGAGTGGATGCTGTACTATCCTGAACCCGTGATGTCATACTTGACGAACTGAGGGAAACAGGTTAATCGCCTATTCCGCTGAGAGCAAAACAAACACAATGGAGCAGAAATGAGCAAAGAGCCAAAGCAAAGAAGGCAGAGATCCAGCAACATTAACAGAAGCATTGACTGGACGGAGTTCATCAAGGCATGGCAGTCATCTTCATCATGCAGCGAGGTGGTGAACAAGTTGGGCAGACCTGACACCCAGACTGAGCGAACATATGTATCAGTAAAGGCTGGGTACGCAAGGAAGCGCGGAGTTGCGCTCAAGAAGTTTGTTCGGACCAAGCACGGTAATGACTGGGCCAAGCTGGCCAAGTTGGCCGATGAGCTTGGGGCGGGATGAGCAGTGTTCACCCAAGACGCGGCTTTCAACTTTGAGATGAAGAAGTTCATACTGGTCTGGGTTCAACTGGTTCCAGACTTCGCAATCTTCTGGTACGCCATCGCGGCGACCAAGAGCCCCTACCAAATCTACTACAACAAGGACACCAACCATGGATGAGAACTTCTGCGCAAGGTGCCACTGCAACCCCATCGATGAGCCCCTGACATTGCTAACGCAATGCATCACTAACCTTGAGGTGGCTCGAAACGCGCTCATTGACATCGATGAGGAGAAGAGCTTTGACATGAAGCTTATGATCGCGACCCACTCGCTCAAGAGCATTATCAGATCGATTGAGGGCGGAGCCCTTGTCTCCTGGGATACGTGGCGCGAGGATATCGAATCAGCAAAAGCGAACCTGGGAATCTAAAAATACCATAACATCATACCGGGCACACCTTGACACTTGTTGTGTGTCCGGATACTTTAACCAAACAGCAGAAGCTGTGGAGCGGAAATGAAAGACTTAAAGTCAAAGATAAATGAAGCCGACGGGTCATACAAGGTCTTCCTTGCAATCAAAGGAGACCCAAAGCTTGAGGGGAGGTTCCACTGCACCAAAAGGGGGACGCTGTACTTTAACGGCAAGGTGATGAATGACCCTGACTTTTCAGAGATTTCTGTGTACCTTGCCAAAGAGTGGAGGGTCGCAGTCACGAACGAAGACTTAAGGATGGGGCTGATGGCCTGCGCAAAGGCTATCGACCCAACAGTCATCTACGGCGTAGATGTAAGCGAAGACTTCAAGAAGGGAGTGGTCGCATGGCTTGATGATCATCCCCCGTCGTCACATAGGTACGACATCACCACCGAAGCAGTATCTGCTGCGGTAGACCCAGACGGGTACAAACACCAGCGGCGGCTGACGGAAATGAGAATCGCCAGAGTCCTTAGAGAGCAGGGACTTCAAAAGGCGCGGGTCTCATACGACGGAGAGCGAAAGATGAGGTGGTTTCCAATCAACCAAGAGTAGAGGAGCAACAAACGTCACAACACACAGGAGGTGAAACATTTCACTCACACAAGCAGAAATGCTCGCAATCAGTAAAGCCTTTGGCTCGAAAGAGTTGGGGCTTGCCAAGATGGCAATCGACAACAGTTCAGAGATGGACGTTAACCTTATGGTCAAGATTGTTGGAAAGCTGAAGCGCGGAGCAAAGCCAAAGCCAGCCAAGGGGACGAGCAGAATCCCTTGGAAGGTAGCAATGGCCCTGTTCGCCAAGCGTGCTGGGTTCACCAAAGAGCAAACCGCTAAGGTTCTCTTGGAGACCCTCACGATGTCGATCGGCCTCGGAAAGGACAAGCAGTCTGAACTTCTCAAGGAGAGCGGCGTCGGTGATGCACTGGCGATGCTGGACCGTGAGGTGTTCTCTAAGCTGCCACCTATTGACAGGGAAGGCAACATCAGTTTCGACACAGAAATCGTTGAGGCTGTTCGCATCCCAATACTGGTGACATCTAATGACACGCTTACCCTTGGGGAAGGGGAAGAAGTGGCCAAGTAGTCACCAGGGGGCCGTCTCTTAGCGGGGAGGCGGCCCCCGTTTTTTATTCACTATGAGCGAAACACGAAAAGCATACGGGCCTGAAGAACGGCTCGACACCTACGAGGTTGTCTACAAGATGACCAATCTGATCGGTGGCCTTAGAAGAGGCCGCCTGTCTGCGACCGCGAGGCTGTACGGAACCAGCCGTTCACGACTCGATTCAATACTCAAGCGAACCGCGTCTGCGCCAACACTCGACACACTAATCATCTGGATAGGCCGCCTGTATAGGAAGACGGGCGTCAAGGTGGTCTTGACCATCACTCCAGACATGCGGATCTATTACAGCATTCGTAACGAAAAGGATGAGAAGGTGGATGGTGTAATCATCAAAAATAAAACCGACTTGTAAGCTGGGCTCTGCTCAGCTACAGGACAACGCCCACAAGGGATTGATCCCCCTTGTCAACGTGGGCTCCTGATTGAGCCCATCGGGAAACCGGTGGTGCTCTCTCAGGCCCACTCTCAGGAGCCAACCATGTGGATTCAACACGCCAAGAGCGGACCAATCACTCAGATTGCATCCATGCTCGAATACGAACGAGGTAGCGGACAGTCACTCCGGCCATGCCCAAGCTGCGGAATGATTGAGCGGGGATCGCGAGACAGAAAGCGAGGACCTGTTGGTTTTTCTCGAACAGAGGTGTCCTGGAAATGCCACAAGTGTGGGGCCAAGGGAGACGTAGTTGACTTTGTTGCCTTTCACTTCTTTCAAAGATCGCTCAAGCTTTTATCGAAACCGGAGCAGTCTGTCGTAAGAGATTGGTTTGCGCAACAGGGATTCTGTACTGCTTCGGGTGTTCCGTCTCATGTGCAGCCAGACCCGTCAAAGCGACCCAAGGTCAATGCCCCCACCTTTGATGGGCCAGTCCGACCCCCACAAGAAGAACTGAACGACCTATGGGGCAACACGCGAAGCTTCGAGCAGGCAATGGAGGAGGCAACAACGTGGAGCGCTCCGATTTGCGAATGGCTGGTCACAAGAAGGTTTGCTCCGAGAGTGCTGGACCAGACTCAGTGTGTCCGGGTGCTTCCGCCTCCCGTTGACTACAGGTTCCCCGACTGGTTCCCACATCAGTGGGCGGGAACGTATCGAATCGCTGCTCGATGCTTTGAGCCAGACGGTTCATTCGCAAGCATCCATTGCCGCAGCGTGTCTTACGCGAAAGGCCGTAAGCCCGGCGGAAGCAAGACTCGGTGGCCGGTAGGCTATGAGGCTGCTGGTTTGCTCATGGCTAACGATGCTGCCGTTGAGATGATGAAGGGCAAGGCCGATGACATTCAAGCCTTCCTTATCTGCGAAGGAATCACAGACTTCATGAGGGCATGCGAGCAGGCTTTCCGCGAGTCCTTGAACTTGGCAATCGTTGCCGGAACATCAGGCAGTTACAAAAGTCTTAGTAAGATGAATATCCCCAACAACCTTAAAATCTTTATTGCTACAGATACGGATGATTCTGGAGATGAGTACGCAGCCATAATCTGCGATCAACTCCCGGAGCACAAACTGTACCGCATGCCACTGGAGGCATAACAAATGGCCGACCTTGATGAAGTCCTCGCCGCTGGGGGGACTACGCTGACGCAACTGCTGGAACAAGCTGAGAATGACAACTGTATTCATCAACCGGAATCAGACCCACAAGAGCGAGACATTCCAGAGAATGAAGGCGACACCAACATCACCTCCATGCTCGATCAGTACATGGACCGCAATGGCCAGCCGACTGGAAACATCAAGAAGAACAAGAACAACTTGTACATCATTCTTCGACGTGACCGTAGATGGCGGGACCGCATCTGGCTGAACACCTTTACGAATACCCTGAAGATGGATGACAGAGACTACAAGGACTCTGACGATACAAGGATATCGTTGTGGGTTTCTCGGGCATACGGACTTGAGTTTTCGGAGAACTACGTCAGCCACGTGGTGCAATTGATTGGTGAGGAGCGGTCACGCAACCCCCTCATTGAGTGGCTGGACACAATGCAGTGGGATGGAGTCCCTCGCATCGACCGTTGGATCACAGAGGCCACCGACTGTGAAGACAATGAACTCAATCGAAAGATGGGCGAGAAGTGGATCATACAGGCCATTGCTCGCGCTTACAAGCCAGGCTGCAAGGCAGACTGCGTTCTGATCCTTGCAGGCGCTCAGGGCGCAGGTAAGAGCACTCTGTTCCGTAAGCTTGCCACGGACGAGTATTTCGCGGACACTCCGCTCGACATCGGCTCCGCCAACTCGTACAGCCAGATCGCGCGCGCTTGGATTTACGAAGTTGCCGAGTTGGACTCCGTTCGCAGGTCCGCCAACAGCGCGACGAAGGCCTTCCTTAGCGCCCAGGAGGACACGTACCGTGCAGCGTACGGTCGCCACGCAAAGACGGTAAAGCGGCATGTGGTATTTGCCGGAACGACAAACGAGTCACAGTTCATCAACGACATGACAGGCTCACGTCGCTACTGGCCCATTAGGTGCAATGAGGTTGATCTCGACTACGCAGAGGTGAACCGAGAACAACTTTGGGCAGAAGCGATTGTAGCATACAATGCAGGGGACACCTGGTGGCTGGATAGAGAAATGGACCAAACACGACACGATGCGAGCCATATTTTCCGACAAGATGACCCATGGACCGCCCCTATAGCGTCCTATCTGGTCACCCAGGTTGGGTATGTGACCAGCCAAATGATCATGGAAGATGGGCTCAAGATTGAAAGAGCCAGAATGAGTAGGCGAGATGAGATGAGAGTATCAGATATACTTACCGAACTTGGGTATGAGAAACGCAGGATGAGAGTTGCGGGTACCCGAAAATATGTATGGACAAAGTTAGAGATGTTTGAGTTGAACGCTGTAGACAAGGAAGCATAATGAGTGAAGAGATTGCAGTAATAGGGGGAGGAGTTTTTCTGCCTCCCGGACATTTTAGTGAAAAGCGTATTTTGAAACAATTTCAACTGCACAACCCAGAATACAAGATGGCCTTAGGGATGCGCCAGAAGGGCAAGTTCGTACCAGTGCCCAACCAATACATCAACGCCTGCCACAAGATTCCGTTCGACCATCCCTGGGGTGGTGGGATTGCTATCCCAAGGCGAGGCGCATTTAAGCTATTGAACATGTCAGGGTCCCATGATCGCACCACAGCGCCAGAAGCGGATCCGGTTCAGGTAGCCAAGGGCTTTGAGTTGCGGGACTACCAGCGAGAGGCGCTCAAGAACTGGCATGAGAACGCTAATGGAGAGGGCGTCATTGTCGCGCCCTGTGGATCAGGGAAGACGGCAATGGGCCTTACTGCTGTGACTATGCGGAACACCAAGGCCCTCATCCTTGTTCACACCAATGATTTAGCTGTACAGTGGATGAATCGGTGCAAGTCGATGCTTGATACGGAGGCCACTCAATATGGTGCGGGTAAGAAGGATGACTCGGGGCGGATTGTCGTCGCGACTTTCCAGACTCTTGAACGAATGTCATTTACGCAGCGGTACTCTTTCGGGCAGCAGTTCGGACTTTGTATCGTTGATGAAGCACACCATGTTCCAGCGCATACGTTTTGCTCAGTCATGTTCTGCATGCCTGCCCGTTACCGTCTCGGATTGACGGCAACGCCAGATAGGCCAGACGGGCTAACCAAGATGCTGTGGTGGCATTTAGGCGAGGCCGTGTATCACATAACCAACTCGCAACTGGCGCGGTCGGGTCACGTTATTCCACCGAAGATCGAGTGGCTATTTACGGATTTCATCGGGACTGAGAAGCAAATTGATTGGTCAAAGTTGATTACAACGATGACCAAAGACGACGGACGTAACGATGTGATCTTAAACCGTGTCCTGTCCGCGTGTGAAGAGGGTCGGCAAATTCTTATTCTTTCAGATCGGGTTGACCACTGTATATGGATTGCTGATACACTCCGATCACATTCGATTGCTGCTGAGCCGTTGGTTGGCAAGATGACAAAAAAGCAGCGTGCGGAGGTTCTTGAGCGTGCAGACAAAAGGGAAATACAAGTGGTTTGCGCGACAACTGTTGCGGACGAAGGACTCGATCTACCGTCGCTCGACACCGTTGTACTCACTACTCCGACGAAAGCTCTCGGACGGATTCAGCAACGAATTGGAAGAGTCATGCGGCCCCACCCTAAGAAAAAGCATCCAATCGTTATTGACTGCGTCGATGACATTGGATCAATGCGGGGATTGGCTCGGAAAAGAAACCGACTCTACACCCGAATCGGGTGCCAGTAATATGCTTTCTGTAATTAAAAAGCTCCCTGTTGGATGGTCCTTGATTGAGGATGGTGACGCGTGGAAGGTGTTTGATGATGAGGGGGAGTTGGTTTGCAGGGCAAAGAATACCTACCACCTCCATCGAATGCTAAATACTGAGTTTGCTTTGGCGCAACAGTTCGCGGTCTTTATGTACGCAACACGCCAAGCCAATCCCGCCGAAGCGTGACGGCTACCTTCTTCTCAACCCAACCCAATCACGGACAGACACTTGATGGTTTGTGATGTCCTCAACGGCAATCGCAAGCATCAGTGATGGGCACGACCGACCAGACTCAAGGTCTCTCAAGTACGATATCGACAGGCTCAGGCCACGATCAGACAAGTCGCCATTGATCCACATGCAGAAAGCATGTCGAGTGTTGTACTTAGGCCGAGACTCTCTATAGCTGCGAATGTCCACCGATACCTCCCCGGACATTTTCTGTCCGATTTGTTTTTTTGAATAGGTTAAAGTGATGGTATTGACATCACTAACTAGCACACTTACCATACACAAGCAGACTAAGCGGGACAAAATGAAAACTGAAACTCCAACAATTGGAAGCAGCAGCGTCGGGGCAATCCTTGGGATGTCACCGTGGAGTAGCCCGTGGGATGTATGGGCAAGAATGCACGGCCTCACGAAGGGCTGGTCAACTGCAGCCACCGCGAGAGGTCACATACTCGAACCAGCGATCGGTGCCCACTATGCACACCTCAATAAGGTTGATATCAAAAAGGGACCAGAGTACGAGGCTGACCCAATCATAGGCCCAGAGGAGTGGATGCACGCTCGGCCAGACTTTTTCGTGACATCCGATAAAGCAAAGTGGCTGCTTGAGATCAAATCAACTCGCAAGTTTGATCATAAGTGGGGCCTATCAGGAAGCAATGGCGTGCCACCGTACTACGCTGCTCAATGCGTGTGGCAGATGGCTGTTACTAATGACGACCGGTGCGATCTCGCAGCCTTCGCTACTCTATCGGATGAGTACAGGTCCTTTCACATTTATCGAGACAAGGCCTTAGAGTCTAAGATCGTGGACTATGTCGGAGAATGGTACGACAAGCACATACGAAAAGGCACGCCACCCGATGTGGACGGGTCCACAGGGTGCTCCCAGTCATTGGCCAAAATGTTTAAGCAGGAGTCCAAGACATTCATTGAGCCATCTGAAGACCATATCGAGTTGGCAGTCACCCTAAAGAGCCTAAAGGGGCAGTTGGCTCAGATAAGCGAAGAAAAAAGACACATAGAAAATCAGATCAAAGAGCAGATAGGGGCCGCATACGGCATCGCTGGTGTGGCTACGTGGTCGCAGAGCAAGCCACGAACTACGTTTGATCGGTCATCATTTGAAGCTGACCACCCAGAACTCGCCAAGAAATATTTAATCAAAGGCGATACAACGCGAACATTCAGGTTCAACTACACAGGAGAAAAGAAATGAGCAACGCACTACATCCGGCACATCAATTTAGAAATGTTGTGGAATCCAAGGCATCCGACTTCCTTCAGGCCATGGCCGGAACAGAGGCTGGATCAAAAGCAGCAGGTCGAGTTGCGCTCGCCTTTCGTCAGGCAGCGCAAACAAATGACCGGCTCTATAGCTGTGATCCAGTATCGGTAGCTCAGGCGGTGGCGTTATCGGCCATGACCGGGCTGATGCCTGGAGGCCCACTGCCCGACGTTTACTTGCTGCCCAGGGGTAAGACTCTACAGTGGCAAGTGTCACACAGAGGTTTTGCCAAGCTCGCTGCGCGCAATGGCGTTCGGCTTCGGACTAAGGCCGTGTTTGAAAGCGACACCTTCCATGTGATCGAAGGCACAGACCCTAGCCTGGAACACGTACCAAACCTTAGCGCACAGCAATCGTGGGATACACTTACGGCTGTGTATGTCGTTGCCCACTATAAGGATGGCTCCAAGGACTTTGTTGTTATCCGTAAGGCAGACATTGAAAAGAGGCGCGCAAACTCGGACGCCTATAAGCGAAACAAGAACCAGTCTCCCTGGGGCCAGTGGCCGATTGAGATGGCGCTTAAGACGGGGCTTAGGTACGCATTTGCGCGCGGCATCGTTGCCATGGACGACACAACCTCCAGCGCGTATGATCACGATGGAAAGCAAGACGCTCCAGACGAAGACCTTAAGGTCGTTCAGATGAGTGATGTTCCCGAAATGGACTCCATGAATCTTCTCACCGAGCAACTTGATGAGCTTGTAGACGTTAAAGAAAAAGAAGAATCACTACTCAAGGATTAGGATATCTAAATGGCTCGCGACTACAAAAAGGAATACCGGGAATACCATAGTAAACCTAAACAAAAGAAACGACGGGCCGGGCGCAATGCTGCTCGTCGTATCATGGAGTTGGTCGGACGAGTAAAGAAGGGTGACGGAAAAGACGTTCACCACAAAGATGGAAACACAAAAAACAACTCGCGCAAAAATTTGAAAGTAGAAAGCGCATCCAAAAATAGATCACGAAAGTGAGCCAGGAGTTTGAGAATGAGCCTCTTTGATGAAGCAGAAAAAGCCCGCAACCCATTTGGTACTCGAATGGAAACGGCTAGTAAAAACAACACAGTATCGTATATCAATCAAACCTCAGTCTTCCTGCGTGTACTGGGCGAGATTGTAGACTCAAAGAAGATCCCCAAGGCCAAGCAGTACGCATCACACCGAACCCGGCTGGGAGACTGCCATTGGGGCCTTCATCTCCTACAGGGAAAGGTTAGCGAACATGCGTGGCCCCGCATCGTTGAGAGCGCCATAAATGGAATGCTTAAGACGATCAAGAACAGCCAGCCGAATGGAAGCTGGGAAATCATGGACCACGACGTCAAGATTGAAAAAGACGAGCACAACATCGAACAAATCTTTTTCGTTGTTAAGTTTGTTGATATTGAAAATGCTGCGGATCTTTCGTACCAAAACGGAGTTCCTGTAACCACTACGGTTAACGTCTCAAGTGCGCCGATTCCTGAGGAAATGATCGAAGCGTTGTCCTCTAAGAATACTGACGACAGCGAGCTTAAAGACATGATTAAGGCGCTAGTTGGCGCACTATCGTCAAACGCAACAACTCAGGCTTCTGTGCAAGCGGAGCCCTCAAAGGCCGCGCCAACTGCAGATCCTGAGCCAGTAGTGTTCAACGACTAAAGACGATGCCGCTGTATCAATTCATATGTGAAGACTGCGGCGCAAAGAAAGAAGTACTGCAAGCATTTGGGGATCCAAGCCCCACTTGCTTGTCGTGCTCTTCTGATATGACTCGTAAGATATGCGCCACTAACTTCAGCCTTAAGGGCGATGGTTGGGCGAGAGATAACTACGGCTTGAAAAAGAAGTAGTGGGGTGAGGCGCCACTGGTAGGTGCATCGGGTTGTTACCCCGAAGGTTGTTGGTTCAAGTCCAACCGCCCCAGTTTTTAATTTTTGTGGTTCGCCGGGTCATCCAGATGCTCCAAAACCTGGCACTTTATTTAGGAAAGGTAATGATCAAACTTGCGATGATAGTAAGCTTTTGTGTAGCCACAAGCGCTTCAGCAGCAGAGTTCAATCCTACGCACAGGCTCGATAAGCTTGAAGCATCTACGGGATTAACGCTCAAGCCTACGGCTGATCTCGATCAGGCTCGTAGTGGGGAGTTCCGTTGGGACTCAAGCGCTGGTTTCTGGGGGTCACTCGTGGGCTTAGCGATCACGACGACGATTATTGTATTGGCGGTAAACGCTGCCGATAAAGACAACAGCACACCTTACGAGCCAATGGAGCACTCATCTCATTGAATCGATTTTGAGCTTGAGCATTTCATTGTCCCGCTTCATGTAGCCGACCTCTACCTTTAGCGCAGCCATCTCAGTCATCAGGTCCATGATCTGCTGCAGGTGCTCGTCTCTCTCGGTCTCAAGATTCTCGACTCTTTTGATGAGGTCGTCTCTATATAGCGTCTGCTCGGCTTTCTCTTCCTGCTGAACCTCTCTCTTCTGCTTGAGCATGAACTCATAGAACTTAAACGCACCAGCACTGAACACGCCTGTAACGGCGGCAACGATTGCAGCAGTAGTGGTCGGCTTATCCACGGAGATCCTTGTGCATTACTTCCATACGCATTTTAACGTATATCCAAACCCACAGGGTAAAGTAGACTGCGGTCACTACCAGGCTACGACCAACGTCACCGAAGGCAAACTCGGGGTCAGCCATCACGCTCATGACGAACTTGGTGGTAGAGAAGATGTACAGCATCAGGTACACGCCAACGAATCGGGAGCAGGACCGGATGTTGGGCAGGCTGAACAACATGCCCAGGGCCACCACGAAGTACAGGCAGTACTGAAAGTAGGCCCACTCATTGCCCCCATCCAGGGCCTCGCCGTAGCTCATCCAAAGCACACGATTGTTGGCAAGGTCAGCAATGTTCCAGAACAACAGCAGGGGTCCGTAGTCGTGGTAGACCAGGATGTCCTTATAGGCTTTGAAGAAGCTTCTCATTGCGCCACCGTTACCCAATCATAACTTGGAGAGAGTATGTCTGAACACTCATTAGATGACATCGTCCACTCGATACAGTCTGCTGTGCTTGCGGCAACTGACATAGCCGAGAGGCATGAGCTTGACTCTATTATGAAGCAGGAGTTCTGGGAACTCATGGTGGATGATACTAATGAGCCAATACAGGATGCCGACGGGAGAGATGTCTACACACCCCGCATGGTTACGATGCGAATACCCAAGTGGGTAGACGGTAAGCTTGTCTCTACGGATGTTCCTGTACCGATGCAGTCACTGACCACCGGGCAAAGCCTGACTGTAGACCGCCTGGAGGTCGAGATGTCGGTGGAGATCTCAGGTCTTGAAGAGGGAAAAACCAAGGGCAAACTTATGATACGGCCCGGTGGTAACTCGTCATGGTTTCATAAGCAGAGCAATACTGCTAAACTCAAGCTGGTTTTCAAGGGCAGTGCGCCACCCGAAGGTTATGCTCGCATAGATGACCAACTAATCAAGTTGCTTCCGTAGGAGTCCATCATGGCAGATACACTCGTAAACATGTCCGACCAGTTCGGTGGTCTTCCAATGGACCAACTGATTGGTGGTCCGCTCAAGGCTGCGTGTAACGCACAGACCCTGCTCGCTAAGGCGTCCAGCGACTTCATTCAGGAAGTCGGACTTGATACGGATGCTACTGGCAAGATAATGGCCGCACGCACCGTGGATTTCAGCTTCAACAAGCCGGTCCAAGCGCCTGACGGTACGACTACGATGGAGAAGGTGGACTTGCAAGTGCCGCTGCTCGCCATCATCAACACGCCCAGCCTTTCTATCAAAGAAGCTGAAGTACGGTTCACCATGGAAGTGAAGTCGTCTACCTCAAGTAAGAAGACCTCAGACACCAAGGCTGACCTTACAGCGCACGCCAAGTACAATGCCGGGTTCTTCTCCTGCGATGTCACCATTCACGGCTCAGTGGCTAACCACAGCGAGAACAGCCGTAAGAGCGACAACAGTGCCAAGTACGACGTCAAGGTTATCGCCCGTGACGATGGGCCTCCAGAAGGCCTCATGAAGGTTCTGGACATGCTCAATGATGCAATCGCACCAACACAGGGTGTTCCAGCCGCTAAAAAGATATAACGTCCCCCTGGGCCCCCCACCCACATCGCTTCTGCTCACGCGCGGGCTGATGCATGAGCGTTTCCCACCGGGTGGGGGGTTTAGGCTTTCTCTAACAGGCGCTCTAGCTTGGACACGATGTCGTTGTGTACTCTCGTTCGAGTAATGAGAAAGTCTTTCGACTGAGAGTCTTCCCTGTCGCGGTACTCTTTAATGACCTTATCGTACCGCTCACGCATCTTCTCAGATCGCTCACCGTACTCTTTACGGATCTCGTCAAGTTGATCCTGAAAGCCCTCTACAAGCTTGTCCAGTCGCTTCTGCATCGTAAAGAACTGATACACCAAGAACGCAGCAAAGACACCGAGGTGTCCATCAGCTAACAGGGAATCGACTAAAGCTTCCACTATACAGGCTCTTCAATAAGCGTGTATGTAAAGCTATTCCCCCACTTATTTTTAGCGGCGTAGCAGATGCTCATGAACTCCTCAAAGTCAGCACTGTGACTGAAGACTTGGCACCCAGCAGACCACTTGTCTACTTGCGTTGAGGCTGACCCGGCCTTGTGAATATTGATTCCGTAATAGCCCTCAGTAATAGACTGTACGTCAAGATCAATAATGTCGTCTTTATTGTCATCCCGGTAAGTCTTGACTGTACCGTTCCTCTGACAGAGCGCATCGTATCTCCCTTGATGTTTATCGATCTTCCATACAGACCGATACTGACCAGGGACAAGGATAGCAGTACCCTTTACGTTGCTGGGGTTCTCAAGCCAGTACCTGCCCGGCTCAGTAGTACACTCCCAGGTGCGAGTAATCCAACCCTGCTCGTCCCTGTAGACTGCGCAGATGCGGTCATCAAAGCTGTTCGCCTTGTGATCCTTGCTACGGATACCAATGATGTTCAGGTTGTACACACCTGACTCGAACACGGCGTGGCCGAGAGAATCGACGTAGTCTAGCAGTACAGGCCTCATCGACTGCAGTTCGCGTTTGTAGCTTGGCAGATTGCGGCCTGGTTGATGGCCTGCTGCTGCTGCATCTCAAGCATCTTGGCCACGATATCTTCCATCTTGTCCAGACGTGTCTCTACGCCCTCGATCTTAAGGTCTACAACATCTTGCTTGCCTGACTTAGACTCAAGCACCGTGACCCGCTTGTCCAAGTCTTCAGACTCTTGGGCAGCCGATTCGAGAGATGCGAAACAAATACCGGCAGCAAACACTACAGTCAGCCCAGGTACCGCGAAGTCTTTTAGTGTCATTTTCCTGCCCCCGCGCTGTAATGGTATGTCGCTCCTAACCCAGCAGTGACAATGCCGACGATTACTATAGTCTCTATTCGCCCAAGCCAACGCTGTGTACCTGGCCGATCTATCCATGGTTTCGGTTTTAGCTGATCTTCTAATCTATTTTTGTACCAATCACGCTGCATTTCAAGTGACGATATTTCTATATTTGCTATTTTATATGCACTAACGCCCCATTTCTCTGTAGCCAAAAGATCAGCATACTCAGAAAGCGGGACAGCCACCGCAGAGCAATAGGTAAAAGACACATCAACAGACAGTTCAGCAGGTAGTGGCTGCCCCTTATTTAGGGCAATATTTTTAGAACACTGACCAGCAATTGGATCAGGAGCGTCTGGGCGCTCAGGCAGATCCGCCAGTGCAAGTGATGATAGTAAAAGCCAAAACATTATCTTTTTCTAGCATTTCCAAGGTTAGCTAAATTGGATGCGGGAGAGTCACTACTCGTGGCTTTTTTGATGACATCGAGTTCTTCATTCAAGTCATCTTTTATTTGCTGCGTTGCGACTTTGGCGGCCTTGTTGTCGGGTGGGCTGCCCGAGGATGTCTTCTTTTTTCGTTTGCCAAGCGTAAGGGCTATTAACCCAACAACGATCGCTCCGATCAGAGCCTCAACGCTTGACATTTTTCTTAGCAGCAGGCTTCTTAGCGGCAGGCTTCTTAGCAGCAGGCTTCTTGGCAGCAGGCTTCTTGGCAGCAGGCTTGCTGGGCTTCTTTAGGTCTGAAATCTCATCTTGAAGCAGACCAATAGCCTTCAAGAGAAGAGCGCACGCCTCTTTCTTGTCTCCAAACTTAGAGTTCATTTTAATTTTAGCTTTTGAAATATATTCGTTGTACATTTTATATCCTATGATGAAAGTATAGTGACTTTAACGTCAGCAGTCGGGGAGTCATCCCCATTCAAAGCGGCAGTTGTGACGGCCCAGACTCCAAGTCCAGCACCAAAAGCCCACCCGCCTGGAATGACGTAGGTCGTTTTCTGTCCGATTGGCGCATAAAAAACAAGCTCAGGGATTGATGATGAGTTTCCACCACCAGTCGTAGTGCCGCTACTGTTGAACATCTTAACGTAGCAGGCTGGCTCAGAAGTTGTTGCAACACCAGCCGTAGCGTCGATTTCGACAAGAAATACGGAGCCGGCAGCGGCTGTAACATTGGACTCGGCAGTAGTATTAGCCGCAAGATCAACAACACACTTGCCAGCCAAATCACCCAAAACGGTTGTAAGTGTCACGCCCATTTAAAAACTCGTCACGATGGTCACAGCCACCGTTTCATTGCCAGAAGCACTCGGCGCCGTATTGTCTGCTGGTGTTGCGTTTTCGGTAGCCCAGCAAGACAGAGCATCGAATGCGACACCATTTGGAATTTCAAAAGAGTACGTGCTTGCAGCGGGACAGGAGAAAATCCAATCAGGAGCAGTGCTGCCAGACGTTGCGGTATGGGCGTTTGCAATTTTTACAAACACGGCAGCATCATTCGTGTTTGCTATTTTAATAGAATGCAAAGAGCCAGGCCCACCAGTAAGGTTGGGCGTGACTGTATTTGTCATGTTTGAATGGTACGAGATCTTATGCGATACCGCGCCATCAAACTTGGTGGTAACAAACGCCATCTACTACTTCTTTGAGATTGCAGCCATAGCCTTCTCAGCACTGTCACCAGCGATGTAGGCAAGGCCGAGATAAAGCCACTGAGCGGACTCTAGACGGCCTGCGATGAGCAAAGCAGTACCAAGAGCAAGAACAGCAAGGCGACGCCAAGAGACGCGCTTCTGAGAGCAAAAGAGTGTGTTGATAAAGTTCTTCATGAGTTCTCCTTAGAGAGGTAAGTATACGTCAGCGGCGATACACTCACCGTCTTTAGAAGGGCCTACGTTAGTCGCCCGAAGTGACCAGGAATCTCCACCATCAGTGCTGCTCAGCACATCTCCGGTGTCGCAAACAGCGACGTAAGTAACTCCGTCTGTCGCGAGTCCAAAGACGTTTCCGTGAGAGTCGGTTGTG
>Ga0209337_1000827_pt1 | contig 24645 bp, 21 predicted proteins | sample LinPmetageLP53_FD_184044 | JGI IMG/M metagenome (GOLD analysis project Ga0209337, IMG submission 184044) | Marine viral communities from the Pacific Ocean - LP-53 (SPAdes) (version 2) | ecosystem: Environmental > Aquatic > Marine > Oceanic | place: Pacific Ocean | collected 2010-02-08 | reverse complement strand
ATGTGGAAGAGGATTCGCGAATGATGCTTCACCTCTACCTCCAAGTCTGAGATACGATTCTCGCTGACCTTTCCTTTGTTCTCAAGAACGGCAGCGCGAACTTCTAAGTCTGATACGCGCTTCTCCATTCTACAGCTTTCCCCTGAGAAACCAAGCTTGTTCGTCTGGCAACGCTGATGAAAAAGAAATCATATCCATGTCCATCATAGGCGCCTCTACATCAGAAGGTAAAGCTTCGCAAATCGCAAAAGCCCTGGTCTGTGTCAACTCCAGCAGCACAAGGTTTGAATAGGTAGATGACTTTGTAGTGGTTCCCAAACCCACACCGTAAAGCGTGCCAGCGTCAGCGTCGGCTTTGATCGACGTAGCACCAGAAGTGCTGTTTGCCTCCAACAATAAAAGAGTCATTTATTCTGCCTCGAATGTTTCACGGCCTGTGATTGGCTGAACAAGCATTTTGATGGAGCGAATCTTGACTGTTCCGCGCGTTAGACCGTTCGTGTACCCGCCAATGGATATGTATGGATGACAGCGGTAACCGTTCAAACGCCATGTAGTGATTGAGTTATTGCTGCTGCCATATTGGGTGATAGGGCCAAACGGATCAATCGTTGAATAGCCTCCTCCAAACATTGTCTGGCTTGCATTTTTTGGCTTCGGAATAGGGCAGCCAGCAGTAAAGACTATGGCGTCTGCTCCAGTTGTCTGGAATGAATTCTGACATTTGAACTTGATCCAAGAATGGCCCCGTCCGCCGAAATTATTGTACCCTGCTTTGAAGGTGTTTCCGGCTGATGTGGGATCGAGGCCTCCTTTATACATTGACGCTGCATTGTGCATACCGTTCGCAGGCATAGCAGGCGATCCTTCTTGGTCTGACGTATAGTAGCAAAGACCGATGTCTACTTGGATGACGTTGCCGTAGTTACTTCCGCCAGCAGGAACACCGCTTGGGCCTGTTACGGGTATGGTGTCAAACTCCAGTTGAAGCTTGATGAGAAACTTTTCTGGATCTACCCAATAATCTGTCTGGCCTGTGGGCAATTCAAGACCGGCAAGCTCGAAAGGCTTTAGGGGTTGGTCGCGAATAAGCCACATTCCATTTCTTGTAGCGCCAGTGTTTTGCATTGCAACGTTCGTGTTTGCGTCCGCTCCATGCGCCCCGATTGTGACCAGATTACCGCTGCCATCTGTTGACGTTGTGATGGTAAAGTTCCCAGCGCCAGATCCATTTCTGCGAGTCCAGCCCGTTGTCAAATCGAGAGGAAGCTCGATGAAATCCTTCCACGGGTTGCCACCGCCACCACCGCCTGTCGGTTTTTTTGGTGGCATTGTTCGAGATTGTGGTGGTGTTGCAGGCGGTGTAGTGCGACCCATTACGACACCACCTCAATGTCCAGGGCAACGGTAACAACGCTGGCTGTGCCTGCGTCTACCTTGGTGGCCATGAACAAGGTTCCGGTCAAGGAGCCAGAAGAATCAGGTTCAAGCTCGTAGTACAAGTCCAGGTCATCCCCATCAATAGGGTTGGCAGTAGTCCCGTACTCCAAGATTACATCCAACGTGGCCGGGGTGCCTGCTACGGCAGCCTTCCCAACCCGCAAGAACAGGTTGGCAGCACCGCCGTGGGCCGTCGTAATGACAGCACGAGCACGTTTGATGCGCCCCTTACGGGGCACCGTTTCAATGAGAGCCACGAAAGACGTTCCAATATTATTGGATGTCGCCTTTGAGACATAAGTATACATAGGAAGAGAGTTTCTACCCATGAGGCACCCCCTTTATTAGTCGCCTTGGTAGTATCGAACCCAGACGTTCAACTTACCAGCCGTGAGAGCTGCCGTGCCAATCGTCATAAGAACACTCTTTACTGCGGTCAGCTTGGTAGGCGTTGCTGCTTCCATCTTGACTGCTTTGCCATCTGCATCAAATGAAGCTTTGCCAGTAAGGGCCAAGAAATAAGCATCCGACCCGGTATACCCAAACTTAAGCTGTGCCGACCCAAGGCTGGCAACCGGAGTAACAACTTCACAGGTAGCGCCCAAGAGCACTGCGTTGTCAGGAAGCTGTTGAGCAACACCCGTATCGGATGTCAGCATAAGAGTACTAATCGCACCACCACCAACAGCAAAGTCGTAGGTGTACTTCTGAACATGCATTACTCGACCACCCAGCTTTGCGTTCGTAATCGAACCGTCGCCAAGTTTAGCTTCTGTTACTTGCGAATCTTTGATGTCGCGTGTTCTCAACCATGCCATTTTATTCTCCCCTTATATTTTTGCCCAGCCCGAAGGCCACTTCCCACGAAGTGCTGCAAAACGTTATTCTTTTTTCATCGAGTTCATGCTTTTCACGATCTGACCAGCCTGAGTATATACGATTCCGGGTATCCCTTCAATGCTTCCAGGGGTTTCCAAACCAAAAAGCTGCAACATTCTGTTTCCCTCGCCGCGCTTTTTCCAACTAATGTCTCCACTTTCGTCACCCATAATAGCATTGAGAGACCAGTCACGAATGACACGATTAGCACCAGCAACAGTAGACAGTGCGTAAAACGCTATCCAGTTATTCCTTTCTTGTTTACCCTCGATTCTCCATTGAGTTCGCATGGCTCTTCCGTCAGGGCTTATCATTTGAAGGTATTCGTTCGGCCTTCTTTTATTCATTGGCACTGGCTCCAGTCCAAAAACCTTTTGCGCAATGCTCCATGTGCCTGTGTTTTGAAAGAAGTAAACCCATTCTGGGCGGAACAATCCTTGAGGCTCCAAGGCTGAACCTTTGCTTTTGTCTACTCCTATTATGTCAATCGCCCCCTGGAATAAAGGATGGGCAAGAAAGGTATCCTCTGCTGCTTTGAATACATCGCCTGGAGAATAATACGTTGTCGCCTGATCAGTAGTAAGGAACATGCCGGTATCTATTGTTGCCCCGGCAAGATTCACAAGGTCCGCCAGCGCTCCAATCCCAGGAGCTTCAACCCCATAAAGGTAATTCTTTACTCCATCAAAGTTTTCAGCGGCTCTGGAGTACAGTCGTGTCTTCTGCCAGTTTTCATCGTACACCCACGTATCCATCATTTGCTTTTGATTCATTGTGAAGGCCATCTGAGCACGCAGCGCTTTCATGTGATCGCCACCCCGGACAAACGCAGAAGCCACCTCTATCATCATCTGCCTTTTGAAAGCGTAGAACAACATCCCTTTTGTAAGAAGGTTTCTTTCTTCCTTGGATATGGCCCCGTAGTCAAGCAGCGCATTTCTTGCCAGCCTTGCGGCCACATCTACTCCAGCTCCTTCTTTTAGCGCAGCAGCAAAGACGCCTTCACGAAAGGCCATGTCTGCTTCTTCAGCCCATCGAGTCCACAAAGATTTATTTGCAGGGTTGAACCACCTAAGAATCTGCCTACCAAAAGAAGACTTTGTAAGGTTTGGCATCAACGCTGCCGTCCTACGAAGCTCATTGATCATCGTATCCCTAAACTCATAGGTGACCTGGCTGTACCTAATGTTGTTTGTTCGCACAGCGTTTTGATATCGGGCTCTCGTCCAAGGCGAACCCCATTTATCCACAAACATAATCTGATTTGGATCGTTAGAAAGCTTGTTGCTCATCCAGTTGAACGAGCTTTGAGCGCCTGGAACTTTACCGCCTATTGCTCCTTTTGCTTTAGAAATGGTTGGGCCTACCGCTTCTGCTACTGGCTTTGTAAAGCTAAGGGCTGCACCAGGAATGTTCTGGATAGACTGTAGAGCAAACTTAGGCATTGTGATTGCAATGATAAGCGGTGCAGTCATTACATTCAGGCCATGAAACCGAAGGGCAGCAAACGGACCAAACCCACCAAGGAGCCCACCAATAGTTGCTCTTTTTGTAAGGTTATAAAAACCAGAAATGTTATTTATTCCAAAAGTATAAAGCCTTTCATCTCTTTCTCTGAGGGAGGAAAGGTTTCGTTGTAAGTCTCCCTTTGCGCTTGATTTGACCAGCTCTTCCAACAGCAAGAGTTGTTGACCGTCAACCATGTCAGCGGTTCTGTTGGGCATCAGAAGAACATAGTCATCACCAAGCTGTACTAATGCAGACTGAAGCTCTGGAAGGTTCATTGCTGAGTTATCAATACGAACCGGCAAGCCAACGCTGGACAGGTTGCCCATAAGAGTGTCTATTGTCTGACCAGTTGTCGATTCAATGAAGTCACTCATAATGCGACCAGATATTAGCGTGGCTAATTCATCGACTTGCTCTGGAGCGAATTGTTTTTTAGTTTTGTTTAGGTGCCTAATGATGCTTTTGGTGACAACTTCTTTTACCTTTGCGGCCCTTGAGCTAACTGCAACGACACCTACATCTTTTGATACTCCAGCTCTTGTATAAAAAACATCTGCGATTCTCTGCTGAGACAACGTCGTCATTGCGCCATTGTCGTAAACGTCTTTGATTATCGCATTCATGGTGTAGCGCATGTCGGCTGCGTTGACCCCGCCAACAAGGTTTGTTTCTCCACGGAACAACCAGCCAGCAGATTTTTTTACAATATCGTCGACTAAAATAGCAATGTCTGTCGGGTCTTTTATAGACAACCCAGCATCGTCAGCAGCTTTAGATGCGCTGGTTAGAGCATCAACAAGAGACTCTCTAAACATTTTCTCATTTAGAGAATTCGGGCGGCTTACTGGTATTGTTAGTTCTGGATATATCCTTGCAAATTTTTCAGAAGCCTTCTTTACAATCTCAGACTTCTTAGCATCTACAAGAAATGCAAAGATTTGAGCGTCAGCATAATCAGTAAACGATGCAAGCTTTCGGTCTACTGCTGCGTTGTGTTCAATGTCTGCCTGTCTTTTCGCAAGGCTATCGTTTGGGCGTATTCTTCTGTATCTGAGATCATCACCACGACCCTCTTCCCTTAAGAATGAACCTAAGTTTTTTCCGGTCCACGGGTATACTCTTTTACCCTGCCCAACCGGCTGCGATTTTCCAAACTTAAAAGACAATGACCGTTTTGCCAGCCCTGGGTACGTCTTTCTCATAAAGTCAATAGATTCAACAAGGGCGCCTGGAGTAAATTGGGCCATCGCTGGGTCGTATTGTCTTGCCATCTTCTTTAGGTGCTTTTCAAGACCAGCCTTGGCTTTGTCCCAGGTTATCCCGCGAACCGCTGCCGTGTCTCCAAAGAAACCGCCTGTCATTTTTCCAGGGGATGAAAACAATATAGACATAATGTCATCTATTGGGTTGTCAGATCCGTACCTTTGCATAACGGCAGACATTCCAAGCCACGCATCACCCTCTTCAACCCTCGCGGCCAATATCTCTTTGCGCAAAGCCGAGTCTATTCCAGCGTACCCATCGGTAATTTCTCTCCATGGTTTCAGCTTTGAAATCTCAAGTCCTTCCACCATATCTTTTGGAGTTAGCTTTGCTGGTGGTGGAGTTGGGTTCTTTTCCATATAGGCGAACATTCTCTCTTTGAGATTGACCGCCCTTCTAAAGTCTTCCACAATACGAGGTAAGGTTTTCTGCCTGCCGGTGGCTGCCTCTGTTGCTCTTTCTGATGCGGCACCCGTATGGGTCAAGCGATAGCTGCCTGTGATTTTGCTCTTTACAATTGACCCACGAAGAATCTGGTCAATGGTTGCAAACTCATCCAACGTCAGCGGCTTCCCGTTTTTCAGTTTTTTATAGATATCCATAAGAAAAGGAGTGTTGTTTACTTTGGCCTTACCATAAGCACTAATCAACAAGTCCGATGCATCTTTGGCGTTTTCATATATGTATCCAGCGTCTGCCTCAATCGCTTTCTCATCAAGCTTTAGTCGCTCGCCTATCTCTTTCTGTATAGACTTCCTGTTTTTCTTCCACTTTGACATAGGAACAATGACGTTACCTGTTGCCATGACGTACCGATTAGGAACATAGTTTACAAGCTCTCGTGTAATTCTGTCTGAAAGATATCCATGCAAGACACCGCGCTCAAAAGCGGGGTCAGCAAACTTTATACCTATTGAAGACTGGGCACCGATCTCATCAATAAGAGCCAAGCCTTGTGGGTCTTTCTTTAGATCATCAAGAGAGTTAGTCTTTCTTGCTTTGCGCAGCCTTTCAGAAGCACCAGCAAGATCCTCAATAATGTTAGCTATGTCGGTATTGTTCTTACCCCAATGCATTTCTCTAATCTTTTCGAGAGACTTGATAAACGCAGCAGCATCCTTAGAGAAGTCAAACAGCTCTATTATTTCTCCAGCAAGACGAACAGCCAATTGCCTGGGAAGCCGTGCTTCTTGAGCAATAACGTTAGCTACGTCACCAATCTCATCTACCCCGCGAGCGGTTCTAACAATGTTTCTACCCACGGAGGCCAGAATAGCTATCTCAGCCTCAAGACGAGGGTTCTCCATTACTCGACCAACTCTACCAAGGCGACCAACTTCAGGCTGGTTAGAAGGCGCACCCCGGCCTCCTGACCAACCTCCAATAGGCCCCCTTGGAGCTAAAGAGTTTATAAAATCTGAAAGTCTTGCGCCTTGGAGAGACCGCTCTACCTCCTGAAGGATGCGTCCACTTGAAGCTATAGCGGTTTTCACCATTGGGTACGGTGTCAGTGGAAGAGCTACCTCAACCCCAAGACCAGCCGCGCCGGGAACCCACGGCATTCCCTTTTGCTCCCAATAGTTTCTGGTAGCTACAAGCTCGTTGAAGTCATCAGCAAGAAACCTGTTGTTGTAAATCTCTACAGCAACGTCTTTGAAATAGCTCCCTGTGTTCATTCGCCCACGACGGCCTGTTGATACAGTTTTCGCCATCCTCGACGGGACAACAGCCGCGAACCCTGTGCCTAATTGATCAACAACGTATTGAAGAGAAGAGCCAACCGACCGCCCCGGACTGTCATGAGCCATTCTTTCAAGAGCCCTCTCTGTCCATTGGTCAAAACGGTAATTCAAGTCATCGGTGTTGAGCGGGTTGCCGTTTTCATCTACATCGTAGCTAAACAGTTTGAATATAGGGCTGGTTCCAAACCTAATAAGCCCACCAAGATCACGAAATCCAGCACCAACAAAGGTCTCAGCCACATCTCCAAGTTCATTTTCAGTGTAAACAGCGCCTTTGAGAAAGTCTTTAGTGCCACCAAGAAGTCGTGTTCTCATTTGGTCTGGCTTGTAATCAATGCGCCATGTCTTGTCTGTAAAGGGCAGCCTAAGCCCAAGACGGCTTTCTTCTTGTGAAGTCCCAAGCTCGTCTTCTAAATACTCTCGATAAACAACAAAGTCGTGCTCTTGCGCTTTTTCTCTACCAAGCTTCAAAGCGGTGGTCCGCATCTCATAGTAATTATCACGAACCTCTTTTGGAAAAGAATCAAAATCGGCGCGTTGTTCGCTTCCTTCTTTACCTGGAGAAATGTCTGGAAGACTTATGCCTTCTCTTTCGTAGAAGCCTCTTACCAGATCAATAGCTTCTCTATAAAAACTAAAAGATTCTTGCTGTCTTCTTTTCTGAACAATGCGGTCTTCTGCTTTATCTACTTTACTATTGAAGTAATCTTGTAATCCGCCTAAGAGGTCAACCTCTGACATGCTGGGCTCTTTTCTCATCTCCAGCAATTCTTCCCAGTTTTTTGGAGCTTTGAAAGCCAACCCAAACTCAGTTGTAAATGTTCCTGAATCATAGCTATAGCCTTGATCTGTTAGGTATTCCCTAACAACATCGTCCCACTGTTCCTTTACTTCCTTGATAGCGCTTACTCGAATCTGAGGGCGTATTTCAAGGCGGCGAGCCTCGTCTTCAGCACCAGTAAAGTATTCACTCAATAGCTGTCTTGCTTTTCTTGCTGCTGCTGGGTCAGTTTCTCCTTGTGCTTGCAAAGCGGCGATAGCTTCTGACTTCTTATAGGTTCTCGGCTTCAGTGCTTGTGCTACTGCACTAAGGCCCTGCTTCTGCAAGACGCCTTGTAGACCAGTTACTGTTGCCATAGGCATAACGTTTCCAGCCGCGGTCCTTGGCATGTTGTACCAGTTTCTAACGTAGCGTATTGCGTTTCTTTCTGCGTACTCCCTCTTCTGCGCAGCGCTCATGTCGTCGTCATGCGCAACCTGTCTCAGAAAGTCTTGTATTTTCTGCTCGTATGCAGCATCTGCTTTTCTGCTGGCTTCTAATGGGTTCGCTCCAAAGCGACGACCAACGTCATCTGGCTTTACATTTGACCTGCTAATGGGAGCTGTTGAATCGGGTTCGGTAACAGGTGTTGTATCTTCAGGGTCTCTGGATTGACGGATGGCTTCAGCATTTTTTTGAGTTGGGAGCTGATTGTTGAAATACTGGTTTAGCGTATACATTGAGTATGCGTTGCCAAGTCCATTGGTAGCATCGCTTGTGTTTATTACCGACTGGACATCCTTGTCAGGAATGTTCTTTACAATCTCTCTGTATTGCTCTTCAGTTATTGCCATCTAATACATTGGCCCCTTATCCATAAAGCTAAGGTCTTCGCCAGGAAGATCCGTTTGTGTTGGAGGTGCAAGCTGGGGGGCACGAGCTTCTTCAAGCACGGCTGCCTTTGCGGTTTTAGTAACATCATTAGAAGGAAGGGTGTTTCTGTAAGAGGCCATCAGCCCAGCCATTGAGTCAGACAAGATTCGATCACGAGCACTGACCACATCTTCTGGAGACCCATCCATTTGTCCCGCTTCTGCGATTCTTGTTGCGTATGGAATAATCTCATTCATGCTGAGAGTTCCGTTTTGAAGCTGATCCATGATAAATTCAGAAGCTTGTGTTTCAACATCTGTAAGATTATCAATAGCGGCAGTGTCTCCATCTGCGTATCGTTGCGCTCTACGACCGGCCTGCATAAGAATGCGCTGGTCTTTAGGGAAGTCTGAAACAACATTGCGCATCTGTTCCATTTGTTCTGTTTGGGCTGTGTACTCCTGCCTGGTTTCTTGTGGGGCTCTGGGCTGGTATTGCTGATTAGCCAAAGACCGAACCTCTTCATAAGTTGGGGCGTCTGGTGAGCCTTGAGCAAGCTTATCTTCAAGGGCCTTCCGTCTATCCATCAGGCTTTTCAAGATATCGCTTGGGCCTACTGCACCTTCAGCGCTTTCTCTTTCTCCCTCTGAAACAGACGGGCCTCCTTTTCCAAGAAGCGAATTGACGGGTATGTTTCCAGCGTAACTGTTTTCTCTTTTTTCTTTAGCAACAAACGTCGCCCTTGCGCTTGCGTATGCAGCCGGGGTCATTTCAATAGGGTTTACACCAGTCAATGAGTTTACAAAGCTAACAATATTGCTTTCGTCATTTGGGTCAGCAACATACGCTGGTATCTGGGACCGCTTGCTTAAAAGAGCTTCTTTCAAGGCAACGGCTGCCTCTTGTCTTTGAAGGGGTTCTAAAGAGCTAAGGTTTGCAAACTCACCACTGGCTCTTACTTTCTCTATGACTCCAACCATAGTCGTGTCGACTACATCCTGATATTGAGAAGCAACGTTTTGAATTGCTGCGCGAGTTTGTGAAGGCATTGTTGATAGTTTTATAGCGGCAGCAGCGGCAGCATTAGAGTTTTGGGTTTGATTGTTGGCTACATCTGCCGCAGCCTTTCTTACCTTTAGCTCATAGTCTCTGTCAGATCTTGATTGTGCAGACCGTGCTGTTGCAGAAGCTACTTCTGTGTCGTGCCATCCTGCAATGAGATCGTCTACTCTGGCCATTTCGTCTTGCAACACGGCAAGTTTATGAATCTCAAGATTGTAATCGTTGCCCAATTGAGTGGCAGCCATTTGCATGTGATTCTGAACCTGGGCTAATTGACTGCGCAAATAGACGTTGCGATAAGATTGGCTCCGTTGTCGCCTTTCGCCACCAAGATTGTAACTAATGTTGTCTGCCTTATAAGACCTTGTCTTCGCCCTTCTTCGTGGTGCCATTATCTTTTACCCCCTAATCCAGATAAAAAGGAAATGAATCCCGTTAGTTCTTTTTTCTCGGCAGGCGTCCCATCCATTCCTTCGCCTTGAAGGAAGTTCAACATAGCTTCTTGCATAGCGTCTTGTTCAGCAGCGCCTTGAGCCTGGTATTCTATTTCTTCCGCAAAGCTCAACATTGACTCAGTTGGGTCAACCTCAAGTCCTGCTTTCTCTTTGTACAGCCTATCAAGCTGAAGCTCATGTTCAGCCTTGGCTTGAAGGTCAGCGCTCATAAGGCCCAATTCAGTCTTCTGAAGCTGCCCAGCTTTTGTCGCCTCTTCTTGCTGCATGCTTCTAAGGAAGTCACCAGAAGCTATGTCTTGGCTTGCTCTGGCTGATTGATATTTTACGTCATCAGCAGCTCTGGCTTCATTGATTGGGGCATTCATAGACTCTCTATAAACAGCCATCTCCTCATCAGTAAGGCCCGCCTCTTTTAGCTCCATCTCGCGGATTCTTCTTTTTAGATACTTCTCGCGCTCGCTCTCATGTACTGCTCCGTAAATGCTACCAGCAACAGCGCCAGCGGCACCCAAGCCACCGGCTATAAGAGGGTTTCCTGTAGCACCTCCAGCCATAAGGCCTATTTGGCCCCAGTCTGCTGCTGTTTTCATAGCGTCTGAAGATCCTGCCATTGTTTTGTCCTACTTGTAGTACACTTCAAGGCTTACGCCCCAGTTATAAAGAAACATAAAGGTTGATGTTTGCCACGCCTTTAAGCTGAATGAGTGCTTACCCTTTAGAATGGTAGCCATGTGAGACCCGCCCATATAATTTCTAAATGGAGGAGAAAGGTTCAAGCCCTCTGACATACTAACATTTCTACTCATCGCTATTTGGTCAGTGCCGTCTAAATAAAGATAGACATGAGCAGCCTGAATCGTAGAAACATCTCCAATATATGGGTTTACAGGGGATGCGTAAAACTGAACAATCACATGGGCATCAGCTTCTAAATGAAAATCAATGCTTGTGTTTGGAAGAAAAGAAAAAGTGGCTTCTGTGCCAGCGGCTGACCCTGTTACCGCCCTGTTTGACCAGGACATATCATTAGGCTTAGAGCTTGTTCCCGCATTTATACCGCTTGTGAAACTATGAGAGTTTACAATCGGATCATATCGACCCCTCATAATGTGTCGAGGACCAGCCCAATTTGTTTCTTCAAAATCTCCAGACCTCATTCCCCCAGACACATAGTCTTTGAGGCCATCCAGGTTTTCCTGAATGTCGGCTCCGACAATTGTCGTGGTTCCCGTAAAGTATTTTGTAGGTGTATACGGCATTACAGGGATTCCCCTCTCATCACAACAGCGCCAAGTGTTCCTCTTTCCATGTCGAAAGTAAAGTTAGCAGCAAATGGAGCGCCGGGTTCATATCTAAATGTCGTCCAATCCATCATTCTGAAGTCCTGGTTTGAACCAGAGTTAGAATTGATGGCAATAGGGGCTCTTCCGTTTAGTCTGATTTTATTAATTGTCAGCGGTGAAGAGCTTGTATGTGTGTAATAAGCAGAAACCGTTCCGGTACGGTTGCACCTTGTAATACCAGACTGGTCAATGCCTTCTAAAGAAAGAACCAAACAACCAATAGACTCCCCATCATTGATGTCAATGCTTGCTGTTGCAGATACAAATGTAGAGTTCAAATTGAGTGCTCGCCCAGGAAGTGGCGCCCAGCCAGTTGTCGTATCTGTGTCCCACACTGGATAAAATAGGGCGCACAAGCCTGCTGCGTTGAATACTCCTGTTGTTACTCCGAATGTATTGTCAATGTTCGATATATACTTATCAGCGGTTGTGCCAAGATTATGAGAAAACAAGGTGAGGCTATAATTGATCCTCAACAGGTCTCCCTGCTGCATAACAACCCCGCCAAAGCCGCTCCAATCTAACAACAGGTCGTCTGTACCAGCACTGAGCTCAAACGGGGCGCGGCCATCGTTTCCAGCATAGGCCACAGCAGCGACATCATTATTAGAGACTTGATCCATGTACACAATCGGTTCAAGTCGGCCACCCGGATAAGCGTGAAGCTTAAGTTGGCGCTGGTCGATACCCTCTGAGCGCACATTTTTGCCGTCTAAGGTCAAAGATGCATCGCGGGCATCGCTAAACTTGGAATCCATAGCGGCGCCGGAGGTTGTACTCCCCGCATCGCCAATGTTGTCATTTACAATCTCAGACATTATCGATACCTATTGATAGCGAGGATGGTGCCCCCATCGTAATAAAATAAAGGCTCGTTCTTCATAGTTGGCAATGTGGTTCCATAGTCATCAAGGTATCCAGTAGCTTGCCAAGACACGGTGACCTCGTGAACACCTGTTGTAATTGGAATGTCTGCAATCAAACGAACAGTACCAACATTATTCCATAGTTTTTCGCTTCTGCTCACTTCAACATTATCTATATTCAGTGTAAACATACACCACCTTCCAGAAACCCACTTCTCTGCTGTGGCGGTGTTGTCTGCGCTTTGGTTGTTTAGGTAATACCAAGCATTGAATTCAATATGCAGCATCCCTTCAATAAATCGTTTGCTTAGTTTTTGAGCAGAATTGGTTATAAACCCTCCATTGTAAACATTATAAGTCTTGCCCAAGATATAGTTTCCAAAGCATGCCTCTTCACGCTCAAGAGTTCCCTGACATCGAACGCCTTCTTTTACCGCATAGGAAAGGAAAGCGTCTTGTCGTAACTGCTTGCTTCCAACAGACTCGTTTTCAATATTTTCGCGATCAAAGCCACCGTTGATAGTGCCCTTTAGAGCATTATATCCCGTATCGAACTCACCAGAATCAATGATGTTCTTGTCTCTTATGTGAGCGTCTGTCCACTTGAAGCTCATACTCTTTTCCCTCGAATAGTCTTGGTTTCATTAGAAGAAAACTCAACCGAGTATCCAATAAGAATCATATCGTTTGTGGTTTCGATTTCAAAAGAAAAACGACTCGCCCCCTTCTGTGCAATTGGATAACGAATCTCTGTTAGGTAGGGTTCTTCCCACGTAGCAGATCCCCATGAGCCCGTTCCGTAGACATCTTGGTCTGCATGGTCTGGGCGTTGCATTTTTACTGGCGATGACTCGGTGCCGGAATCCCCAAAGTCCATGTAATAGGTCATGGGAATCGCATTGTCTCCACGGGTTAGCGCGTAGATATAGACGTATTTCACAAACTTCTTTTGCTGAGAAGAGCCAAAGTCAAGCCACGCACTTTTGTATGTGGATGTTGGAGGGCCTTTATCTACGGTGACTGTTCCTCCGTCTGGGATTAGTGGCGTAGTGTACCCTGATGATCGCTTTCGAGAGATCACAAATAGGCCGCATTCAAAGTCTGTTTGAGAGCCCATCGTCTTACCGACATTGTTTCCAAATACAAAGTCTCCCTTGGGCGTCGTTGAAATAGCGCCAACCGGAAAGCCTTCTCGGTGGGACCACTCTCCGTTGTCAAGGTGAAGAACAATACCAAGGCTCGGAATAGATTCCCCATCTACCGGAACATAGCAATGCCATTCACGCCATTTAGGGCTGTATGCTGCGACTGCTCTTGGCATTGTTGACAACGATATGCGGTCGATAGTCTTCATAATACCAGTAGATATTTTCTGAATACGCACAGTATCGCCACCAGCGAGGACACCACTGATCTGATAAATACCATCTCTGCCAAGGAAAAGAACACCGAGCTCTTTGACAACGGTAATGGTTCCAGGCGCGTTTGTGCCGATTCCTTCAGCTATCGGGACAATCTTGAACCCTGTTACGGGGTCTCCCTTAACCATATCAATAGCATTCTCACGAAAAACAATAAGCTGATTGTAGAACGAAACCATTCCAACAATGCCACCACCGCCCCTCATACCCATGTCAAAGTATGCAGACGCTGCATAACTATCCGGCTGTCCCGGCTTGCTGTAGAATAGCTTTGTAGGGTCTTCCAGCCCTCCGTCGATAAACAGGACTCCTTTGAAGCTTGCAGACATCCTGGGTGCAAGCGTGGGCAATAGCACGCTATCTCCGTCGAATGGCCCAATATTGTTGATTGCAGCGTCAGGCACCCAGTCTATAAAGTTGGTTTCTGTATTGTTGTTGATCTCTCTTACAAAGTAGTAAACCTCATCGGCGCCAACTTCTGGGCTTTCTCTGAGGTTTTTTGTTCTGTAAATACGACGCGCAACAGTCCCTCGTGGACCAATTGCAATGTTAGATAAATATACTGCATGCCGAAGATCCTGAATAAGACCAGTGTTGCTGCTGGGTCGAGTCCATGTAGATGCACCAGATGCCGGGGATATTGGACTCTCTGAACCGGCGCTATTGACCCAGGTAATCTTCCACTTGTATGTATTTACTGAGTCAACAGTAGCATCACCCAAGCCATAAAAAGCAGTAATACCGGCCAATGTTTCCTTGTGGGGAATGGCTTTTGAATTAGTTGGCAACCAGCCCGTAAGCGGCATAAGTGAACCATAGTCCGCTGTACCAGTAGCACCATTGACTTGCTTTACTGGGTATGGTACTGGTGGCCCTGGAATCTTAGACCACCCAAGACTCGTGACTTGATCTCCATCAAACTTTATTGGTGAGTCATAGCCATTTGTAATAACCAAGAAGCGGCCCATCGGAGAGTATGATGTTCCGGGCTCGTTCGATAACGGGATTGATCGGTTAGAGTCAATCTCTACTGCGCCTCCGCCCGTTGTTATACGAACATTCCCGACCGTGTAATTCAAGGTACAAGTAGTCGCGCCAGTCAGTGATGACTCGTAGATATGGTAGGTTCGAGCGCCATTATGGGTGCTCCAAACATATAAAGACTGAATACGCTCTGTGTCATCGAATGGATGGTAGAGCGTAGAATTGGGAAAGAACTTCTCGTAACCAATACGGTTATCCCAACCACCCGTCTTAGGGTCGATGGTGAAGTTGACCATCTTAGTAGCAGCATCAGGGGTCTGAGGAAGAATCTCACTGATACCCTTGAGGCGCTCTATTGTTTTTTTAAGACCGGCCTTCATAGGTTATCCCAAGTGTGTCAAGGTTGTTTGGGCACCATAATAGTTTCCGTCTTGAGAAAACGCTTCCTTGACCCACATTTGAGCACCAGTAGTTAGAAACCTTTGCTCGATCTTCAACAGCTCTATGTCTGCTTTCTTTCGATATACTTCTGAATGAGCAATGTTGTCGTGCTTCACAAAGAGTTCCTGGCATGCTCGATAGACTAAATAGCGGTGGTGAACAACCGGAAAGTCAGGCGTGTCACTGTCTTCAATTAGCAAGTCAGGCCGCTTTAGGTATCGGATATTGACTTTGTAGTCCGTATCTTGGCGAGGATACAAGCGGACGCGCTGATAGTTTCCGCCGTGTTCTGGAAGCCTTACGCCCTTAGATAGATAAGTTGCATCCAAGGCCAGGTTGTTTTGTAAGTCAGTTGCTTCTGGAATATCTACATTACTGACATGATAGTAGGCTTTTGATGCTGCCGTTCTGACATACATTCTCTTCAACGTTCCAGAGTTAGTCCCTGTAGCCTGTATGTTAGTAGCGTTGATTTGAGTCGTAGCAACAACCTCTACAGAAGCTTCTGGGCTGGGAGCGCTTTCACGGGTGCCTTCAATGAAAGTATACTTTGCATAATAGGTTCCAACTTCCGTAAAGGTTCCTGTACCAGACAAGGCTAAAGTTGGCGGTGTAACAGGCTGTATAATGCTTGTGTCATCATATAAAATCCAGTCAGTAGGCAAGCCAGTAATGCTGAGAAGCAGGTTCAATTGCTCATCACGCAGCCGAGACAGAGCATAAAAGTGCGTATGCGGTCCTTGAACAACATCTCGAATACCAACAGATACGGGCATCACACAATCTTGTGGCATGTCAACGTATCGCTGCTTTACAGTAACCCCTGCTGTAGCAGCAACATTGTCTACTGCTGTAAACCCTTCCAGGATAACCTGGGCCCCGCTTACAACCTTTTGAATAATATACTCACCATTGTCATTATCTGTACTGCTGATCTCAAGAATCATCCCCTGCATCCAAGAGGAAAGAAAGAAGTTAGGATCAGCTACAGTAACGGTGCTCGCCCCAGACGAAAGCGTTCCGGTTGAATCAGTAACGTCCTTGTATACCTGAAGGTCAACGGTGTCCTGAGCGAAAGACCATGGCCTGTCAGTAAAGAACTCAATGTAAATCTGGTTTACAATCTGGTTTACTTCATCTCGATAGGTTTGAACATTGGGATCGTAGTCCACAATAGAGCCAACCATAGAGCGCATTTCTGAAAGGTTCATGTTGGCCCCTATACGTCGAGCAATAGTCGGACGGTAACTGCGTTTGTTGGGCTTGTGGTGCCCCCTGTGCCGCCAGTGGTGACGCACGCCAGACTCAAGTTGGTCGCAAAGTAAGACCCCGGCGTACAGCTAAAGATGCGTCGTACAGAAGCAGGGCATTTGAATACCCATTCAGGAGCGGTAGTGCCAACAGTTGGGCCAGCGTGGTTCCACAGCTTGACGTAGACGGCATCGGTGTTGGCCGTGTTGTCGATATCTACCTGTAGAATAACGCCTGCACCCCCGGCAACAGCGTTGTCTGGTGTGGCGGTGGCTGATGTCTGAACAACATAGCGGTCGCCGGGAAGGCCGTAGAGGGGTGTTTTAGTAATGGCCATGCTTATCTCGCAACCGCGTGAACCTTTACGGTTCCTGGCGGTGTTGTAGTGCCTGCTGTACCGGCGCTATTGGTAGCAGCAAGACTTAGGTTAGTCATCGCAAAGCCATCCAACACAGTCCAGACAATCGTTTCAGAGGCATCTGCTTGTAAAATGTAATCGGGAGCGGTGGTGCCAACAACAGGCGCTGTGCTGTCATACAGCTTTACCCACGCTATTGCTGCTGAGTTGTCAATGCGCAGTGAGTACAAAGTAGTGCCTCCCGCGAACACATCGACGTTAGCGGTCTCATCGACATCCGTATCGAACATCAGTTGGTCGGTAATCGCAACGCCGTTCTTAGTAGTTGTAACTGGCATAAGAAGTCCTCAAGAAAAAAGGGCGAGCACCCAAGTGGATGCCCGCCCCAAAGTTATCACGCGGGCCGCGTTTTAGTATCGACGAAAGATATAGGTGGCAGCAGTATTTGCTACGGTATCTCCAACACCTTCCAAAGCAACACCAAAAGCAGGCATGGTAGCGCCCGCCCCCGTGTCATCAATCTGACCAGTATCAGCAGCGTACACCGCTTCTCCTGCGGTCACACTGGCAGCGCACGAAACGCCTTCGCAGTAACCAGCAATACAGACGCGGATAAGCTCTTCCGCACCAGTAGCTGCTTCCAAGGCAACACCAATGGCAGTACCTGCAAGTAAAGCAGTAGAAGGGATCACATACTTCTCACGATCTGACAAGACTGCCCTCGTAATATCCAGCATCACAACCTGTCCGGCAGCAATCGCAGCGTTCGAGGTGAACGTCGCAACATCAGCATGGGGACCAGTAACAATAGGTACTTCAAGAGAAGGTTTGGCATGAGCCAAGTGTCCAAATGACATGATTACGCCTCCGCGTTGTAAAGGAGTCCGAGGGACGCCAAGTGATCAGCAATAAGCTGAGTACGAACAAAGACATGCGCTTCACGAGCAGCATAACCAGACTTGGTCTGGAAGTCGCTCATTGAGAAGTTGGCGTCAGAGTCGAACACAACCTTCATAGATTTGCTGTTTAGGAAGTACATGGAAGGAGTGATCCCGCCACCAGCAGAAACACCGAGGTTATTCTCGACGTACATCAGTGCGCCGTTGAATGCCAAGGCTAACTTTCCACCATCAAGCACGGTCTCTTTAGGGGTGTACCGCTCTTGCGCTTGCAAGAAACTTTTGTACAACCGATAAGAAGTTGGGCTTGCAAGGATAAGATCAACATTGCCTTCTTGGGAGTAAATTTGGCACTGAATCATCAGCTCCGTCATACCGTCCAAACCGTTGGTAGCAAAGTTACCAGAGACATTGAAGCGTTGGTTGTTCCAGTTGCTGGCTTGGTAGGTAGACTTGTTGAGGCCACCGACAGTGTTTGTTTGACCAGAACCAAAGGCGCCTTCTTCTAACCAACCAGTTTGGGTATTACATCCGTTCAAGGAACCCATTTCGGTAAGAGTAGTAGAAGAACCACGAACAGCCTGAAGCTCCCATTCGCGCTTGAGCATGCCCATTACGCTCTTCATGCGGGCGTCCGCAATAGAGATAACTGCATTCTCACCACGATTAGAAAGCTCTTCTTTCTTGGTGATAACGATAGGAGCGACAAAGTCACACCATTCGTACAGAGGTGAACGCATTACGTCGGAGACAGTAGCCGAAACAGGCTCGTATCCAGTAGCAAGCTGAGTAATGTTAGAATGATCTGCAAAGATCACGGATCGCTGGATCTGTTGTCCGCCGTTGATGACCTCAACTCCGCCTGCACTCTTGATATGATCGAGAAGCGGGACAGTTTTGAAGAGGTTGTCTACGGCTTTCTTAGAACGAGCACGAGCTGTTGAGCTCAAAATATCGTTTTGAATAGCCATTTATAATAGTCCATTACCGCATGACGCGGAAAGTGAAAGTAACAACATCTGTCGGTTGTCCGCTGCGCGGGCCGGATGGGGGTACTTATCCTAACGGGGAACTACCATCGTCAAGACTATAGCGAAGGAGAATGTTTAGTGCAAGCTTACTTGCCCTTGTTCTCTTTCAACCAATTGTAAATGGCGACCGGATCATCCTGATCCAAGACATATTTAGGAATGCCATTAGACGATCCACGTGATGCGCCACCAACCTTTAGGCCCGCCGACTTTGCTGCTTTTTTATAACGAGCAAGCTCTTTCTCGGTCTCTTTTTCTTGCGCTGCAAGCTTGTGGCCCTTGACTTGCCAATAGGCGTCTTCAAGAGAAACATGCTTATTGCTTGTCATCAGCTTATAGATATCAGCCTTATGCTCGGTCAAGTCTGGATGTTCTTGTTTGAATGTCCGCAGTTGGTTCTGGCGATTCTGGAGCAATTGTTTTTCTCGCATAGGCTCAAGGACTTGCTTCATTTGAAGAGCAACTTCTTGCTTTACGCGAGACTCAAACGAGTCTTTGCTGTAGGGATCCCATTCTGTCGGGTCTTTTTTAGAAGCTTCTTCCAGCTTTTGAAAGCTTTCGGAATCAAACAGTGCCTTGCGCTGCGCTTCAATAGCATCCCTTTCTTGGGTCGCCTTCTTTCTCAACTCAGCATATTCCTGGGTCTTCTTGGTATATGAGGACCGAAGGTTTGCCACAATTTTCTTGGCGTCTTCAGGAAGCGTAGAGATTACTTCATCGTATTTTACTTTGTAGTTTTCATCAGCTTTGAAGACTGGGTCATCAACCTCGACATTCGATAGCGTATCAATGTCTATCTGAGCATCAAGATTCTTGACAAGCTCTTGAGGGTCTATCTTTGCTTCCGGGGCTGGCGCTTCCGGGGCTGGTGCTGGTGCTGGTGCTGCTTCAGCAGGCGCACTTGTTTCTTGTTGGGCTTCCATTCAAACTCCTTGTTCCTGTGGAGGGAGGTTTATAGATTTACAGGCGTTCAGCGAAAAGCGCGTCGGCCTCCTCATCAGAGATAACGTCTTCTTCTACGGCTACTTCTTCTTCTGCAACCTCTTCTTCTGCAAGCCCATCGGAAGACCGGAGGAATGTGCGGAAGGTTTGGTTTTCAACAAGCGTATCAATCTTGGCGGCAGAATCTTCAATAGAAGAATCGTCTACTGCTTCACCAATATCTGGTGCCAGTCGTTCAAGTCCAGCATCTAAAGCTGCTGCGCGGAGCATTTCAATGCCAGCAACAAACTCAGGAGGAAGCGGCCCATCTTCAATACCTTCTTCAAAAGAAGGGTAGGGCTCTTCTATTTCAAATAAAGGAAGGGCTTCATTCAATGAGTCTACAAGGATGTTGAGAGACTCCACAGAATAGGTTCCAATGGGAGACATTTCTTGAAATGCCTGGTCTCGCGCAACGTCCGCATCTTCAGCGCGTGAAAGAACAGCTTGTTCATCGGCTGAAATTTCTTGTCCGTCCATTGCTCCGGGTAGAGGAATAGGTGCAGCCATTAGTAATCTCTCTTTGTTTTGGATTTATAATCTTTGTTGTATCTACTACCAACAGTTCTGCCAACTCGCTTCTTATTAGACTTAGACATTGGTCTTGATCTTTGCTGCTCCCCAAGTATCTCTTCAGCAGAGAAGATCATTGGTTCTGCAATAATTTTAGTCTTCTCAACAGGTTTAGGAAATCCTTCAAACTGGTTATTTAGCTGTTGCTTTTCTAATTCAGCAATGTTGATTTGATTACCCACGCGAGCAGAGTCTGATCCGCTTACGCTTGACTGTCGCTCTTTTAGTCGACGTATTTTCTCTTCAAGCTCGCTGTATCGACCGATTACTTGAGGCGGGGGGGATGCTGGTTTAGGCATAAGGGCTCCTATTCGCTGACAAGCGTACCTTGTTTTTGCATTTCAGACACGGAAAAAGTCTCTCCAACAGCCCTTGACTTGTCACCACCAAACTTTTTTATGTTTGCTTTATATGTAGCAATGTTGGTGTCTTGCTGTTTATTCTTAGCTATTGTCTTTTCCATCGCGTCTTCGACATGGTACTTGTCGAGGTCTGAACAAGATGCGAGACCTTTCGCATCCATGATTCGCTCTCTCTCCATGCTCGTGTGGTAAGAAGCCCCCAGCCCACGATCATAAAAGCCGTTGACGCCAAACTTACCCGTTTGGTCGCCCCAACGCCCAGGCGTAAAGGCCGGAGTAGGAACCATCTTCTTTGATTCCTCTCCACAAACGGGGCATTTGATGGTTTTGGGCACTTCTTCCTTCGGAAGAAACAACTCTTGGTATACATGATCCCCACAATTGTAGTCGAACAGTGGCATCAGGCTTCTCCTGGGCCACCAGGTAGCACATTAGACACGTTTGCTACGGATGGGTTGTTGATCATTCCTTGAGTGTCTGGTGGAAGGTTGGGTTGGCTTGCTTGCCCTGGCAATCCCTCTTCAGGAGGAGGAGGTTGCTCTGTTAGGAAGCTTTCAGGCAGGCCAAGAGAGCGCACAATCTCTTTTAGAATCTCACGCGGCGGAACACCAAGGGCTTGTAAGACTGGTACGTTAGAAAGCAGGCGTTGCTGCGTTACAGCCTCGGACATTGGTGTAGATGCTTGGTCTGCCGCAAAGATATGGAAGTCTCCCATCGTGTCTGCGCCAGTGACAACCTCTGCTTTGTTATCAAGCACAACCATTGCAGGCTTAGAGTTCTCTTCAAGGAAAACAGACAGCATACAAAGGTATTTACGGGCCAGATCCTCAATAGCGGCATCACGTTCTCGTGCCATACGGCCAACCTCACTGGAAGTATAGGCAGCAAGCGCAGCAATTTCTGTTGCAGTGGCCTTTGTTACCTCTCCTCGCGTAAATGGCGCGACTACTGAGCCCTTTGACTTGTCATCATTGATCTCTTGGTAGTATCGACTAACCTCCATGCTTACCGGCTGGTGTGGAATGGGGCGAATTAGCCCATCAAGAGCCTCATCAGTCTCTACTTCTATAAAAAGACCATCAACACCAGAGGTTACTTGGGCCATCTTGTCTGAAGACATGGCGCCCTTCTTTACAAGCCATTGGCGACTGGCTTTTCTAACCGCATTTGCTTGGAATGAGCGAATAACGTTCATTTCATAGAGCTGGTCGTAGATTCTTTTGATAGAAGAGTACCCATCCATAGGCCGATCTGGAATTCGGTTATAGTAAAAGGGCACAATCGGAACAGAAGGCTTGTCTGAATAGGTGCGGAACGGAATAAAGTCTTCTTTATCCAGCCATTTGTCTGCTTTGCTTGGAGAGTACCAATAAAGCTTGTCATTGACGATGTCATAAAGCTCGATGATGCGGACATACTGAAACATTGGGCTGACATCTTCTTCAACGGCCCCCACTCGCTGTTCTTGGCGGTCTTTCTGGTCATCAAAGAAGTGCTTGATAGGCTCACCCAGTGATTTGAACGATGTGTTGAATCGTTTCTGGGCTTCAGCTACTGTCTCCCAATAAATATGGCCTATAAATCGCTGCTGGTCCCACCGCGCAGCATCTCTATCTACAATAATCTCCCACGGCGGAACAGCGACGGGTAACACCTTGTCAAAAAGGTCTTCATTATCAGAAGGAACCAGCTTGATAAAAGACATTGGGTAGATAATCGCCATGCGGGACGAGTTTTCCATCTCGGCGCGAGCCTGAGTAAGGAAGTTATTGACGATCTTTGTAGATTTTTCGGAGTCACCTTTGCCTTGTACGCCATTTTTCAAGATTACCGCAGGGTTTTTGGCGAACAAAGAGGCTTGATAGGACTCAACATAGCCATAGCCGTCGTTAGTTTGAATCTTGATTTGATTATCAAACGTCAACTCCTCATCCCAGAAGTCCATTTCGTATACAGCCTTATATCGCAGTAGCTGTTTCTTCTGGCTTTCCCAATAGTTTTCATGAGCTGTCAGTATGGCTTTGAGTTCTTTTGGCTTCATCAGTAAGTTCCCTTGTCATTCCCACCCTTGACGTTCCAAGGGATTGTTCTCTGCATTTTAGCTACTCTCATTTTCTTTATATGCTCTTCCATAATGGCACGCCTTAGTGAAGAGCTTACAGTAAGAGGCTCCTTTAGTAAGGCGTAATAGCACAATGCAAGACTCATCGTCACATCATCGTGTGAGCCACGAGCAGCCTGTGGCTTATCATTGATGTACACAATGGTATGAAACTCATTCAAAACATTTTTATCAAGCTTTACAATCAGGCCGTCTTCAACAACATCTTTGAGAGCAGAAAACAAAAGAGGTCTTGTTTTTACCGTTGTCTTGAAGTCTTTATTATTTTCTTGAAACAGGTTCTTTGTCTTTAGTTCTCGCAGCCGGTGCAAAACCCATGTGCCAAGATTATTAGACTCAACAATAATCTTACCCCGATTGTATTTTTCCCAGATAGAAACTATCTTATCGGCTAATCGGGACGGCGATATATCATTGCTTATAAAGTGATAAACAGGCTGACGAGTAGAAGCGCTTACTACTGAAATTGCGCTGAAGTCTCCTTTCTTACCAATGCCAGCGCCAACGTCTACACCAAGAACATATCGCTCACCATCAATAGGGTCTCCATAAAGACGGTGCTCATGGCTGCCCATATCTACGGGCTCAATTTTCTTTAGGGCTTCTGTATCGAAAAAGAAAGCTCCGGCAGCAGAAAAACATTCTTCAATGGTAGCAGGATACTCTCGCTGAAACTTTTCAGAACCAAGCGTTCGTACTTGTTTTCTACGCCACCACATCTGGTCTTTTTCAAGCTCGAATGTGTTTGATACTTTCTGTTCGCGATTTGATAAAACAAAATGATTCGGAGCAGTATCAGAATATGCATCGTTGATGTACCAAGGAAAGAAGACCAGCTTCCATTCGTTTGTTCCGTTCTGAGCGCCCTCTACAAGCTTGTGGAACATATCTCCATAAACATTAGGGGTACTCTCTATTACAACCTGCCCATCGCCAACAGCAGCCATAACAGTAGCCATTGTCTCTTCTTGGTTTTCATAGAAAGCAAACTCAGATAGGTGAGCGCTACTCATAGCAAAAGAACGAGTTCCACCTTTACCACCAGCAGTATAAGTCTTTAGTTCAGCGCCAGTATTTTCAAACTTCAATGTTCTGGCTGATGCTCTTTCTAATGGAATGCGCAAAGGGGCTGGTAAATTATTATAGAAAGTCTTTTCAATTCTGTGTAGCTCTTCAGCAGAAGATCGCGTGTGAGAGATAACAGCGTATTGCCGAGGCTGATCTGCGGTATATGCCTGCCAAAAATTCCAGGCACGAGTAAGAGTGCTTACGCCAAGTTGGCGAGCTTTCAATACGATAATACGATTGTGGGTCTGCAAGGCTTTTAGAAGCTCTGACTGAGCACGGTTCAATTCAAAGCGTGTAAGCCGTTGACGCTTCTTGTGCATAATGCACAGGCGAGAAATAAATTGCTCGGGGTCAGATATTATATCTGCTAACTGACTACGCTCAACGCCTGCCATTCATTTAGCTCTTTAGTTCCTGGTTGGTCGATCTCTACCGATTGCTTCAAAGGAGCAGTGCGGTCTAAGATCGACACAGCAGCACGAATGCGAGCATTGGCGTTGATCTCACTATCATTCATGATTTGACGAAGAACACGAGCAGCCTCAACAGAAGCAGCGCGTAACTCAACCTGTACGGCGTCCATGGCATCCTTGCGTAGGCGCCTAAGCTCTTCTGCGTATTCAGGCTCTTTAGTCCACTTCCACACTGTCTCGCGCCTGCGGTCAAGACGTTTGGCGATAACAGGAATGGTCATGCCCGAGAGCTGAAGTTCCAGGGCTTTGCGGTGTAAGTCGGTAAGCATAGGGCTATCGTAGCAAAGTTTCAAAATGTTGCAAGGATTGATCAATACTTCTGTCGCCCAAGTCATCTCAGGTCTCTTCGGGGGGGTGGGGGGTATTAGGTCTTGCTTCGTCAAGACATGCGGGTGCTTTTCGGCCTGGGATTTTGACCCTGCTGGAGTGAGCCGAAACAGGTTTGTCCTGGGTAGAAACCCCTCTTGCCAGGTCAAGGGGAGGGGGGGG
>Ga0209337_1000826_pt1 | contig 24677 bp, 39 predicted proteins | sample LinPmetageLP53_FD_184044 | JGI IMG/M metagenome (GOLD analysis project Ga0209337, IMG submission 184044) | Marine viral communities from the Pacific Ocean - LP-53 (SPAdes) (version 2) | ecosystem: Environmental > Aquatic > Marine > Oceanic | place: Pacific Ocean | collected 2010-02-08 | reverse complement strand
CCAAGAACTGAGGTAGGTCGCTTTCGCTCTTGACGGAGAGATGGCTTAATGCCATTATCCTCTTGTTTCCACAAGCCTACCATATGGTTCGACTTTGTCAAGAACCCCTTATATACTAACTATATTAGATTGATATGTCGCTGACCTAACTAAAGGGAAGAATGGATTATCAGGAAGGTAATTAAAATGGAAGAAAGTAATTGGAATAATGTAAAGAATAAAGTAGCCTCATGCTTAGATGGGGACATTGACGGTGAAATACCTGTTGATGTGAAAGCATTAGTAAGTATGCTAATGGAGACAGGAGATAATAATATCACAAACCGAACCGCACTAGCGGCTTCAGTAAAAGCGATGTTGAAAGATTTCCCGTCTGGTCAAGTAGTCTGGAGAAGAGGTAATCAAGGACTATTGCCTATTGAGGCAAGTATGGTTGTTGAAACGGCTTGTGCAGAAATTAGAGAAGCGGCTCATCTGTTTTTCACCACTACTCAAATGTATTCACAACCCCTGCTACGAAAGCATGGCAAATCTAAAGGCGCACCTGTGTTTTTAGATGCTGATGACTACGCAAATACTTTAGTGGCTAAAGCCAAGCAAACTGCTAGAGAATTATTCAAATCCCAAGAATGGGACGGCACTACCAACGGCTTAGATGCTTGTGCATCTTACACCGAAGTTCAGGAGGAGGAATAATCGCCTTCTGAACTTTAGTTTTGGTCGGCGACAACGGTAGGCAAGGATAGGTTGAAAAATACCTATTCTTGTCTCCAAAACTTCTGGTGTCTATGGACAAAGTTTAGAACCATATGGTTGCCCATAACATAGTGAATTCATGGTGAGCGTTTAGGGCTTACCCCAACGCTATTCTGGTTCTACAGTAGAACGTCTATGCTCTTGTGCTTAATGCACACCCACTGTAAAACCATATGGTTGTAGAGTAATAAAAAAAGAATAGCGTGTTGTAGAGCGAGGGCATCGAGGGGGTCGGCACAGTATATATAGTAACTCGATTTGATTGTAATGTCGGCGGCAATTAAAATATAATGGCCTGTTAAACACGCATTCCGCCAATGGCCTATTTATACCAATTACATTTAATGGCTTAATTTATTATACAGTGAATAAGCATTGTTTGGTATTAATGAACCGAGAACCCTATTTATGTATAATATATCTCATATGTTATACACATATCAATATGACATATCCTATATGATATGATAGTTTGTCGAATACGTTTCTAATTTCTAATTTGGATTGGAAATGAGTTTGGTCAAAATGATGGGGTTAGGGTATAGTAAGTATGTTAAAATTATATATTTATAATATTATAATATTTCTAACTAATATATATAACAACTACCTACCTACCTACCTACCTACCTACCCTGATGGGGGGTTAGAAATGTTAGAAATTAGAAATGACAGTCAAAACAAGTCAAATTGTATCAGTTATCATAAGGTATCTGGTGCAAAGTGTGTTTCCAATGGGATTAGAATAATGTTAGAAAGGCTTCTTGCCCTACAACTATGTTATTGTATCCACATGTAAAACGGGCTAACTTGTTTAACATAAAAAGGAGAATAAAAGAAATGGTATTAACCAAGAAAGAAGAAAGAAAAATAATTAAACGATATAAAGAAGGTATGAAAACAAAGGACATAGCATCAGAGTTAGGTATTAATCAAAGTAGAGTAACGGCTAAGATTTACCACCTACAAGGGTTAGGTATCTTATCTAAGAGATATAGCAATAAACCTAAAAGTGTTAAGCCTCAAATTAGAATGAATAAGTTAAATTATACACCAATGAAAGCAACACCAAAGAGTGTTGTAAAGGGTGCTTTACCACAACAACAATTACCCTCTATAAAAGGAAGCAAAGTGCTTGGTACTAACCAGGTCAAAATAGCAGAACTTATGGATGAAATTAAGACAATGCTTTTGGCTAAAAATGTTCAATATGGCGACTCGGCTTTACAGCCATTTAGAGTCTTTTCTAAGGCTGACACTACTGAACAAATCAAGGTAAGAATTGATGATAAAATAAATAGAATTGTGCAAGGTAATGATAGTATGGAATCAGACGAAGACGTGATTCAAGACTTGATAGGTTATCTTGTATTATTACTAATAAATATGAGAGAGTAAAACTCACACGTTGAGTTAGGTTTGTCCGTTAAAAAGATAAATAATGTTGGTATATCAAATGGTTATTTGAAGTCTCATAGGTTGTATCAAAATGCAACTAGGACTAGGCAACACTGACAACTTCACACTGCAATGTGAAGGTCTTATCTTCCTAACTCAATAATATAACAGAGGAATTAAAATGGATATAATAAATGAAATAATAAAAGGAAATAAAATACTGATTTTACGCGACCCTATACCTGAAGGTAAATTGGGTATATCGTTTGTCTTTGATGATGACAAAAGGTTTAGTGGAACACTAGATATAAAAACACATTCGCAATTGATTCTCGATATTGCTGAAGCATTTCAGAAGAATATGGATACCAGAGGGGATGAAGAAGAATGAAATGTGATATATGTATAAAAGGTATTATAATGAAGCAGATAGCGTTATCTGAATGGAGTGCAGAACCATGCACTTGCACAATAAATAATTGGTTCACCGAATTAAAACAAAGGAGTAATTAAAATGACGAAAAGTTGGAAAAAAGAAAACACGCAGAAAATGACAGTAACTTATTCTATGGATAAGTATAAGGAAGCAGAAGATTATTCTTCTACGCTTCAAGAAATAGTGGGAACATTAGCATATGTGAATATGCCGATGGCTAACTCTTTCTTGAATATGAAAGAGAAACATACGGGCAAAATAGTAAGTATTGCATTCGGATTAATATTGAAAATTGAATGGGATGATATGCCAACGTGGACTCAACTATCAGAATCACAAGTAGTAGATTCTGCTACAATGAGATTGAAGAACCTAGATAATGAACTAGAGATTCAAAGAAATAACATGGCTCAACAGGAAGCATTATCAGAAATGCTTGACAAAGGCGGCGTATCGGAGAGTAATTAATATGGCTATGACACAAGAAAGAAAATTGGTAGAGTTTACCTATATCGAGAATGAGGAGATGCCTCCCATCATTATAACGATGGACGAGGATGATAATCCAAAGGTAGTAATTAACAGATGCCATACAATTTGGCTGTCTTTGAATAGAAAACTTATAGGTGGTATCTCAGAGGAGTTATTCGGTAAGATAGATGACTTGCTTTCAGGTCATTTGAAAGAACAAAGAATGTATGAAACAATGGAGTAGAATATGTCCGGTATAATAAAAATAAAGTGTCCAGAATGCGACAAATGGATGAGACAAGCCGTGGATTTATGTCCAGATTGTCAAGTCTTTTTAATAACAGTAAAGGAGGAAGAAGAATGAAAAATAAGTTTAAAACAGCGAGAGGTCATACTGTAATACACCACGGTTCAATCTGTGCGTATACAACAGTAGTAGAAATAACACCACGTAAAGTAATGGGTAGATATGAAACTACTTATATTGACGTTCACTTACATAGTGGAACGGTGTTTACAATTCAACCAGACGATGTCGAAAGATTTCTTGAATGGATGAAAGAATAAGGGAGGAATAAAAATGCAAATAAATCAATGCGAATGTGGAAAAATAATAAGTATGAATAAAATCAAGTGCAAGTCTTGTAATATTACGGTGATGAAATGAGAAGAGAATTAGGAACAGGAAGATGGGATAAGAAACTAATCCAGAATATGGTTGAGTTATCTGTATCAGACGACTACGAAGAGGCTAAACATGAATGGATAGCAACCGGAGAAGTTTGGTGGAGTTCATTAAGTGCAATACCAGATTGGGCGGCTAAACATCAGAACAATTGTCTATGCGGTCATGATATAGTATATCATTTTGAGATTCTTAATACTGAGAATGAAACAAGAGAATGTGTTGGTTCAGACCACATCAATTCATATCTAATCTTTAGAGCAATCAAGGAAGAGAATCCTTCATTATCTGACGACATGATAACAGACGACATGATTGAAGAGTGGATTAATGTTAGAGTTGAAGCACTAAAACAAAAGGTTTGGTGGAGAGAAAACGGTGAACAATTCACACTAATGTTTGATAGAGTTAAAGACCTAGACTTACGAGTTAATGTAAGAAAGAAAGGTAGACACTATGACTCTGACCTACAATTATATAGAGATACTACCTTCATTAGAAAGGTATCTAAATATGATTTTGGGGACTTAGATTATCAAATGGCTAGTATAGTTTGGAGGTGGAATCACCCAGATAACCCTAAAGCACAGATAAATAGAAAGGGTTTTCCTAACCAAAAACTATGGAATGACCTATTAATGTTCTACTTTAATGTAGAAAAGGCAGAAGCAATTGTCAAAAAAGAAGATGATTTTGTTGAACGCAGAACGTCTACTCTAAAGAAACACAAAGAAAATCAGATTAGCATCAGAAATGAACAAAGAAAAAGGCGAATTAAAGTAGCAAATAAAGTGCATGAGATTACATTTGAACCATTTTTTGTGGAATGTTGTGATTTCTATGGAATAAAACCATTCATTAAAGAGCAAGGAAGAAACTCTTGGGAAGAAAACTTCTTAAATAACACTAAGAAGTTAATAGTATCAGGGATGGTGCTGACAGAAGGACAAGTCTCTACACTATGGAATATATTAGATGGTGATAGTAGACAACAACAAGCAACTCAAAAGCAGAAGGAGTATTTAGTTAGGCTAGGTTATGAAGGCGATGTAGACGAACTAACGAAACATGAAGCAAGCGAGCAAATAAAAAGACTAAAAGGAAATTGGAGTTGAAAAAATTGGAAAAGAAAGATAAAGGTAAAAGTAAGAAAGAGTTAGAATTAGAATTGGATATGTTAATTGAATCGAATGTTGAACAGCAGAATCAACTTCAACAATTGAGTCAAGCATACCAGACTATTCTAAATGCGAACACAAACTTAAGTGTTCTAGTAGACAAATATGAAGAAACAATCAACTTGCTAACTGCAAGATTGATAGAAACAAAACGTGATGCAAGATTAGCATCTGAAGAGTCGAGGTAAGGTTAATAGACCTACCTTAATAAGAAAAAAACAAGAGGAAATGAAAATGTTATTAACAATAATTAACGAAACAGGACATACAGAATTAGTGAGCCAAACGGCATCACAAGTAATAGACCAGATAAACGACCACCCATCTCATTGGGTGATTATTGACGGTGATTTGACATCAAGAGAAATGATTTCAGAAGTAAGTTGGGATACTGTAACATCAGTAGACCTTATTCCGGCAATAGTCGGCGGAACACAATAATCGTTCCATCTTGAGGGTTGGGTAGTAGATGCCTTCACTACCCACCCTCCTACAAAGAGGCATTATCATGCTTAAAGACAATATTAATTTTATAGATAAAGACGCATTCCCTGCACTGATGAAAATATTCGGTTGGAATGCAAAAGAAGATTTCTTGACCTACAAGGACATGGCTGTTGTTAGAGCAGACTTTTATCCTACGGGTCATGTATTCGCTTTCAGTCATAAGGCTGTTATCGTTTGTGATGGTAAGATGAATATCACCTACAAAGGTGAAACTTATACAGACTTTTCTGAATTAGAGAAAAGATATGGAACCAAAGCAATATCCACATTTCCAAAGTGGGATATTAAAATGGAAAAACAATGGACTGTTAAAAAGAACGGTCAATGGTGTGCGGCATTCACCAATCTAGCAGAAATGCCATACAGACAAGCATTGAGGTGCTAATATGAGTAAACAAATAAATACAATCAAAAAAGATGATGAAGACGACAAGGCAAGTAAGATAATGAGCGACATTACAGTATATATGAAATATGCTAAATGGCTTCCATCTGCCTTTAGGAAAGAAACATGGCAAGAGATTTGTGATAGAAATATGCAAATGCATCTAAGAAAAATTGATTCATTACCTGCTACGGGTAAAGATATGAGAGAGTTAATGAGAAAAGAAATCATAAACATTTATGATAACTTTGTAGTTACTCACAAAATACTTCCATCAATGCGTTCAATGCAATATGCAGGTAAGGCAATAGAAGTATCACCTAATTCAATTTACAACTGTGCTTATATGCCAGTAGATTCAGCAGAATGTTTTCATGAATGTATGTTCTTGCTAATGAATGGAACAGGAGTAGGTTACTCTGTTCAAAGACATCATGTAGAACAACTACCTGAGATACGATTACCAAATGTTAATAGAACAAGAAAGATAGTGATTCAAGACTCTATTATTGGTTGGGCTGATGCAGTTAAAGAACTGTTTAGGTCATATACAGGTGAGTTAAGTCAAACTCCTAGATTCATTTATGATGATATTAGACCTAAAGGAACTAGACTCAAAACTAGAGGAGGTCAAGCACCAGGCCCACAACCATTGAAAGAATGTATGCTTAAAGTAGAACATATACTTCAAAGCAAAACTAATGGTGATAAACTTACAACACTAGAATGTCATGATATTATGTGTCATATTGCTGATGCAGTTACAGCAGGTGGTAATAGACGAGCCGCATTAATTAGTTTATTTAGTGCTGACGACCAACACATGATTAACTGTAAAGCAGGTGATTTCTATGTTGATAATGCACAAAGATTTAGAGCAAATAATTCTGCTGTATTATTAAGACATAGAGTAACTAAACCATTCTTTGATGGATTGTGGAATCGTGTGCAAGCAGGTGGTTCTGGAGAACCGGGAATATACCTAACTAATGACAAAGATTGGGGAACAAATCCTTGCTGTGAAATAGCACTTAGACCATATCAATTCTGTAATCTTACAGAAGTTAATTCATCAACAGTAGAAAGCCAAGAAGACTTAGAAGAGAGAGTTAAAGCGGCAACTATTTTAGGCACAATGCAAGCAACATATACTGACTTCCATTACCTTAGAGATATATGGAGAACTACTACTGAAAAAGACGCACTGTTAGGTGTTTCTATGACAGGACTAGCATCTAACCGCTTAGAAGGTTTAGACGTTACAGGAATGGCTGTAATGGCTAAAGAAGTGAATAGATATTGGGCTACAATGTTGAGGATTAATCCGGCGGCAAGAGTAACTTGTGTTAAGCCATCTGGGACTGCTTCTATGGTATTAGGTTCCTCATCAGGAATACATGCTTGGCATGATGAATATTATATTAGAAGAATTAGAGTCGGTAAGACAGAAGCAATCTGCACATATCTAACTAACAATCATCCTGAACTTATTGTTGATGATGAGTTCAACCCCGATGGTAGAATAATAGAGATACCGCAGAAAGCACCAGAAGGTGCATTAATCAAAAGGAATGAAAGCACCTTTGATTTCTTAGAGAGAGTGAAGGAGACTTCAGTAGGTTGGGTTAAACACGGTCATAATAACGGCCAGAATACTCACAATGTATCTGCAACAGTTTACATTGACAAAGACCAATGGGATGACGTAGGAAAATGGATGTGGAATAACAGACATTTCTACAATGGACTATCATGCTTTCCAAATGATGATAGTGTATATGTTCAAGCACCTTTTGAATCATGTGATAAAGATACATATGATAGAATGTTTGAATATCTTAAAGAAGTAGATTTAACAAAAATAATAGAGTATGAAGATGATAGTAATTTTGGTGTAGACCCTGCTTGTGCCGGTGGTGTGTGTGAAATATAATATTAAAACGCCCGCCGATATTGAGATGATATATCCTTTTCTACTAGAGAAGGTAATGACTGTAGAGCATATTCTACCCACCACAAGAAGCCGTGTGGGTAAATATGGTTACAGGAATAGAGAAGAGATGATTGCTTCTTTTATACTAGCATCAACTGATGCAATAAATCATATCTATACAATTGAATCTTATATTCAATATGTTAGAAGAATATTTATAGCATCATCATTATCACCAAGTAATAGCAAGTTTTATTTGGAGATAGAAGAATTGAAACAACTTGCAGAATATATAGAGGCGAATAAAAATGAAGTTTAGTGATTGTAAATGTGGATGTAATAAGTTCAATTTAAATATGAAAGGAAAAATGATATGTCAAGCGTGTGGTGCTGAGTTTAAACCATTTGAAGCAGAAATGCATAAGGTGATTAAAGACGATGGTTTCCATTATTTTTGGGCTGTGTTTACACCCCATTTTATGGAACGATTATCTGAGAGAATCCCAGATGCGGAAGTAGAAGATGTGCTAAAGATTGCATCTGCAATAGAGAAGAAAGCAAAGAGAAAGAAGTTTCAATGCACTAGATGGCAAGACAGGCATATCATATGGAAATATAGATATAACGAGAAGCGTAAAAGGCTTGAGTTAGAGTTTATCAGCGTAATACCTGTAAACAAGTTTACTACTAGATTAGACAACGGATACTTTGTCAAAGATATACAGTATGTCGAAATAGAAACTAAGGAGGAATCTAAATGCAAAACAATAAAAATGAACAAGAAATAAAACAACAAGAAGAACTACAAGCGAAGTATGATTCATTTATGAAATCAGACTTACTTAAAGGACTTAAGAAATATCTAAAGGATAATAATAGAAGCAGAAATAAGTCTGATGGTTTTGGTAGAAGGAAAGGTAATGGATTAGAAAGACCTTGTATTAACGGTAAATACTATTCATGGAACTCTTTTAGTAAACTCCCTAAAGATGCAGTACTAGTTTACTGTTTAATGTCTGGTTGCGATTTAGATTACTTACTTGCTCTACAAAAGAGAGGTTGGTTTGATGTAAACAAGAAACTTAGAGCGCAAGCACGTAAAGATGGTAAAGAGATTATAGGAGTGTCTGGGGGATTCTTAATTAAACCTAAAGGTTGGATTGGTGAATCCAATGTTTAGTCATTATGGAAATGAATATCGTTTTAAACTAAAAATATTCGGTGCTAGTGATTCTGTTAATGATTTTCAAACTACTAATGTGATAGTTTATTCCACATATCAAATAGAGACTTTAGATAATAGTGTAGCAAGAGCATGGAACCCACACTTTGCTCAAGGCAGAAGACATAGTGGTGATATGATTAGCCATACAGTTGCAGGTCAATCAGTTGTTACTGTATCTGTTCAGAATCAATCAGGTGGATATGCTAAAGGTGAACCCATTATCCAAGAAATGCAGAAAACACTTCAGTATCTTTTCGGTTGGGGAAGTAGAAGACACAGTAGAAGATATACAATACCAGAAGAGTTTAAGATTGCTCTGGTTTTACCAGATGCAGGTAACATGACTATAATGCTAGAGAAGGGTAAAACCTACTATAAGTTAATGAATCAAAGGATTAAGAAGAAGAATCTAATGTTTGCTATGTCGAGATATTTGTATCGTTCTACATCAGACAATGATGGGGTTAGTCTATTAACATACTTAATGAAGATGATGACATTACCTGAAAATGTATCCTATGTCTTAGAAAATCGAGTGCCATTTTGGTTCTTTGATATGGAGACTAGACAGAAGGTTCATTGTAGGCTCAATGCCGAATTAATAGGCACTTCAGAAGTAGCAATAGAAGTATCAGATGGTATTTGGGGTTCTCTACCAGTAGAAGATTTAGATACTATGGTAAATTACTTTTACCACGAACATACCCGTTCTAAAACATGGAGGAACGCTTCACCTAAAAGATTGTGGACTATGACTATGGGTGAAGAACCAACGAGTTCACAGTTAGATTTAATGAAAGAGTTTCTTGTTCAGAATAGGACTAAAGATTTGATAGAGAATCGCGCAAAGGAATTGATGGCTAGTTTGGAAGTTAAATACCCAGACAGAATTAATATTATAAAGCATGATAATAAAACTATTATGCTCGTTGCAGGTAAGTTAGGAGATTGGGCTATAACAGCAACCGGCAACGGACGAACAAGTGAAACTCAGAAAGTGCAAGTATATTTTTACGATACCATGACTAGCGACAATAACGTGTTTAAAGGCCCTATTTGCATTGATAACATACATTCTAATTCAAGTTTAGGAGACCAATTCGCTTCAAGAGCATTGGCTTTATTAAACGATAAATTAACTGTTAAACTAATATATACTATTGATAGATATATACCTCCAGATTGCACAGAAGAAGATGATGAATGTAGGATATTTAAAACAACCAACATACCATTAGCAGAACTAGATGAAAAATCATTAGATTGGGGTAAAGTATTATGAGTAACATTTGTATAGAGTGTGAAGGTAATGAGTTTATGTTTGATGATAGGTTAGGTGAACGTATATGTGTATCATGTGGCTTTGTTCAGGTTACTCATATCTTTGAGGATACTGCTAGAGCAATAGTATCAACAGACCATCACTATAATTTAGGTGCGGGTGTTTTTATTAAAGGTGCAGATAGAGCATTGGGTTCATTCATTGGGGAAGAACGCACCAATAATACAGACTTAATTAATTCTTTGAAAAGAACCCAAACAAGGTTTAGGAACAAGAAAGATATTTCAATCAATCGAGGAATCATGGAATGCAATATGGTGTTATCCCCTTATTTGCCTAATCATAGATTGAAGGAGAGTGTTCATTCTTATTATCGAAGATTATACTTCGACCATAAGTTTACAGGTATTCCATTAACTCTAAGAGCATGTGGTGTAGTAATTATATGCCTTAGAGAATATGGACTACCTATAAGCATTAATGAATTAGCAAATGCAAATAATGAAGACCCACATAAGGTGTCTAAATATGCTAGACATTTTGCTAGGTTCTTAGGTAAATCTAGTATATTACAAAGCATGCCTATCTCTCCGTGGATTGATAGAGTATGCAATGACTTAGATGCAAGTAGAGAGTTTACAAGTGATTGTAGAATCGTAGTAGAGTATTTGCATCAGTTAGTATTAGAGTATGACATACACTTCTCAAGAAGTTATATGGCTACAGGAATATGGATAACATCTCTACTAAGAGCGCAGGGTAAGCCAGAATATACCCAAGAAATAATATGTAATGCTTGTAATTGTTCAGCAGTTGCACAGCGTTTAATTGCGAAGAAATTATTTCCCATGTTAAACTTACAGAAAGATAAACTGAAAGCATTAACTGTGAAAGAGTTTGTATCTGGTATAAGAATAGGAGGACAATAATAATGAAGACAAAAACAAAAAGAAAAGTGCTAGTGATTGGAGTAGGCGGGATAGGTAGTTTCCTAACCCCTCTACTTCATAGGACAGGGTTGTATAGCGTTACAATGCATGACCCTGACACTGTGGATTTGAAGAACATAAGTTATCAAAACTTTAAGCATAGTAATATTGGAATGAGTAAAGTAAATGCAATGCGTATCAATACTACTTGTATGAATCACTTGACTGATGTTGGACTGAATCAGGGTAAAGCATACCCGATACTAACTAAGAAACAGTTGGAAGGTTTTGATTTAATAGTATGCTGTGCTGATAATCTAGCAGTAAGAAAACTCTTGTATGCTCAAGGGTTCAAAGATGGTTGTCAAACACATTGGTTAGACCTTAGAGCGCAAGGTAGAAATGGTGCTTTGATTAGTTATCTTACAGATGGTAATTTTAGTGAAACATTACTAAATGGCCCAGAAGGTTCTTTCTCTTGTCAAGGAGAGAACTTTAATGAATCCTTAAATACAGAGGATTTACACTTCACTCACGTAGCAATAGCGGGTTATGGCGCACAATGGATGCAACGATGGTTCGCAGGTGATGAAGTAAAAGACAAATATATAATAAACGTATGAAGTGGTAATATGGTAAAATGGACAAAATATGAAGAAGAACAAATAATACAAGGTTGGCCTGTTAAAGAGCATAGAGATGCGATAGCAGAAGAATTAGGTAGAAGTAAAGCGGCTTGCGCTACACGTTATCGTAAGTTGATTAAAGAAACACCTGCAAAAGATTTGACAGGCGATGCTTATGTTGAGAAGGTTCAACTAATGAAAGAAGAAGTAGTAGAAGAAATTAAAGAAACTATTACTCCAACAAAAGCGGCACAAGAAATTAGTGAAAAGATAACTGAAATTATAGAACATAATGAAGCAGAGTTAGCGGCAACTAATGGTAAACTGAAAGAAGTGAAAGAAGAATTGAAAGAAGAACAACTGAGTAATGTTGTAGGTTCAATAGAACTCGCATCTACTAGTAAGAATGCTAACAAAGCAATTAATGTTGTATTGGGAGTGATAATATTAGGTGTCATAGGATACCTTGTGGCGGTGTTTATATGATGGGTAAAGAAGTAGATTACACAGGAAGAAGGACTAATCTTGTAGATTATAGAGGTGATGACTTTCAGGAGTTAATTCCTGAGTGGAAAACAATAATAGAATCTAGGTATGAGGATGTATGTTTAATACACCGTTCTCAACTTAAGAAAACAATAGATAATTTCCATAAAGCAATATGGGAAATGTCTACAATGGCTTTTGATAAACCTAGAGAGATTCAGATAGTAATTGATGGTAATGATAAGTGCCATATTAGTGCTGGAAATCCAGGCTATGTTACATTTGGAGGACAAGAAGAAGGAATTGCAGGTATGAAGTTTCCGTTAAAAGAATGGATTCATACTCATCCTTTCGGACAAGCCTTTTGGAGTGGCACAGATATGAATACTATTAATATGTATCATAGATTTTTAAACTCCGCTACTGTTATAGGTAATGGTGAGAAGCAAACATCATACTTCAGGTATGACGCTGATGGTAATGATTACCATGAATGGACACAGTTTGCTTGGGGACAGATAGGTGGAGGTGAAGAAGAATGAAGGCTCAAATGATGATTTTGTTAATGTTGTCTACATTATTAGCAGGGTGTGCAGATGCAATACCTGACCCTAATGAGGTGTATAGTGAAGATAATACTATCCAGAAGGATTGGGTTATACTATCAGGTAACTTTACTCTAGTGTTTGGTAACACTACTGACAACCTAACTTTACTAGAAGCACCTACTATATTGTTAGAAACTAACAAGACGTATGGTTTGCTAGATGTTAAAAGGTTTAATTATACAGCAGAACATCTTAGTTTTGAAGTAATTAATAATACAGTTAAGTTCTACAACTATTCATTTAACATGAATGGTTACTTAGAGCAAGACGGTATATACTTCAACAGTGGACTGGCACCTGATTGGGGAGATGCTACACTTAAGTTTGCATCATTCCCTTTTGATATAACAGTTCACTATGAAGTAGAGTATCGTGTTTGGGATGGAAGAGAATGAAGACTAACGCTGTAACTATACGTTTTCCCGCACCTTTACCTGCTGAAGTGCCATGTCCTATATGTTCCTTAGAAGAAGGAAAAAAAGGTCATGGTTGTAAAGTATGTGAGTTTGAAGGAAAACTGTTGATAACAGTAGATGCTAAAATACCTATACAAAGGGGACATATCATAAAGTATGTTTCAGATAATCTAAGTGTTATAGCATCTGAATTGACAAGAGTTACAGGTTTAGTTCCAGAAGTTAATACTCTGGAAATAATAGATAAATCAGAAGATGGTGGCGTTGGACAATATGAGATTGTTCAAGTTAGTAGTCTGGGTGGGGCAGTTTGGATAGCCAATAGGTTAGACGAGTTTGCTTCACCTAGATACTTCTACACCAATAAAGAATTAAGAGATTTTAAAGGTAGTTAATATGAATAATGAAAAGATAATAGCAAGAATACCTAGAAGTGCTACACAGGAATTAGTAGTAAGGACAGGGGAATATTGGAATATAGAAATCGTTGATATGCGTTGGTATAACAATGGCTCAGTTAGCCGTAAAGGGCTAAGAGTAAATATGGAAGAAGCCATAACATTAGTTAGGGCATTAGAAAAGATAGTTGGTAAAAATGATAATAAGTCAAAGGAAATTGAAAGAGAAGATTAAAGAAAAACTACCACCAAAGACTCATGTTCGTGAAGGTGTTTACGAATTGATGAGTGAAATAATGGAAGTAGAATTAGATTCGCTGTTAGAGGCAATACTAATTGAATATAGTAATGGTGGCGATAAAGCCATAAGAAAGTCCCACGTTTATACAGCATGGGCGAAGCAAATAATAAAATTAAATAGAGGTAATAAAAATGACATTGAGCATATTTTCAAGAATGAATGAGAGATTAGACGGAATCACACCAAAGCAACAAGTAGAAGAATTAAGTAATTCTTTAAGTGCCTTTATCGGTGATGATAAGGCGTTAGTAATACAGATACTTGCACTAGAGTATGATGTGAATAACATAGGTGAAACTAGGGCAAAGACATGGGTTGCTAAAGCACTAGGTATATTTGATGAGGAATTAGATTCATACATCCATACATGGGGCGACATAGGAGAAGCAGTCTATGAGTTAGATACAGGTAATGAGAATGATTCTGACATAACAATTAAACAACTACATCGTTTGTTAAGTTTAGATTGTTCAAGAATCAATAGTAACTCATACGATTTATTTTCCGAAGCATTGGTTTTGATGAGTGCTAGAGAGAAGAAGTGGTTTCTACGTTATTGGTTACATAAGCCAAGAAACGGAGTGCATACTACAATTCCAAAGAAGGCAATGGCTAGATATTTTAATAAAGGTGTAAGAGAGATTAATAAATACGCTCAATATAATTCATTGTATCGGATATGTTTAGATTTAAGAGTAGGTAATATTCCTGAGTGTAAACTAAAACACGGACAGTTTGTAACTCCTATGTTAGCAAAGGCTAGAAAAGGGGCGGAGAAACCAGATAAGTATATTGTTGATATTAAGTATGATGGTAATAGGTATATTATACATAAGAAAGATAGACACATAATTATCTTTAATCGTAAAGGCAATATAGCCACCGACCAATATCCTGACATTGTTGAGATAGTCAAAGAGTTTAATGGAGATATGATATTAGATAGTGAAATATATCCTATCAATAGAGATGGTTCACCTGCTGAACATAAGATGTTAGGTAAGAGAGTTCACAAGAAAGACAAAGCAGAAGCAGTGCTAGAATGTCCTGTTAATCTTGCTGTGTTTGATGTGTTATCTTTTAATGGAACATCATTGTTAGAAGAAACACAAGAAGTAAGAATAAAGAAACTATTAGAAATAGTGCCTAAAGCATATCAGACACATATCTTTGATTCAGATGCAACAATTGAATCTTGTTATAATATGGCAATTGATTGGGGCTATGAAGGTATAATGATTAAAGATGCATCTATGATTTATGAGGCAGGTAAAAGAAGTAAAGGTTGGTTGAAATATAAACCACCACGCATTGAATTAGATGTAGTAATAACTTCTGGCACATATGGTAAAGGAACAAGAACAGGGTTGTTTGGTTCATTTGGTATATCAGTTAAAGAAGGTAGTAATTATGTCAATGTAGGTAAAGTAGGAACAGGGTTTTCTGATGAAGACTTAGTATGGCTAACTAATGAATTAAGAAAGAGCATTGATAGAATGGATAATGGAGTGTATTATTTCCTACCTAGAATTGTATTACAAGTAACAAGTGATTTAGTTACTAACGATGCTGATGGTAATATAGGACTAAGATTTCCTAGAAGCATGAGAGTAAGACATGATAAGTTTGCTAGTGATGTGGACACCATACAAACAGTTAGGGAGATGATGTTATAATCGAAATCGGGTCTATGACATTAATCGAAGCGATACCTTATACTTGTGTAAAAATCGAAGGTAGCGTGGCGTTTTTACAAAGAGTCGGTGAAGATAAGCGGGGTAGATTCAAAAAAATGGATGCGAAATTAGTTCCCTATGTTGATGAAAATAATCAACTCGTAATTCCAAAACCACCACCTATGAACAGGAAAAAAATGACACGTTTTCATTATATGAAAGTAATTAAAGAAGAGATAGATTATCCCGTTTCACATGACTTGGCTTATTTTATTGCTGAACAATTAGATACTCTAATTAGAGACTTAGCCATTAAAGCACAACAGAATGCACAGTATAGAGATGATGATAGGATAACTCCCAATCATTGGTATAACCTGCAATTAGGTATGCATCAAGGTGATGGCTACTGGCCTTCACACAAAGAGATAGCAAAAGAATACAAGGAATATTTGAGGGGAAAATAATGTCATTTAATACCGATGAATTACGAGGTATTTTAGTATCAATCGCTAAACCGGAAATACATATTGGTCGCTCAGATAGTATTCAAATAGGATATAGAGTTAGAGTTAGAGTAAACATAAGAGGCTCTTACGATTTCCTATTATGGATAGAGCGAGCATTACTCATGAAAGGTATTGAGTCTAAAAATAAAAAGATAGAACATAAGAGTAGACCTAGACCTATACTAACGATTAGTGGTTTAGTAAATCTTTGGAAACTATCGGAATTAATTCCTAAAAATATGCCCGATGCTAAGAATACATGGGGCGATTTTAGGGAAGTGATTACTCTTATGGATGAAGGTAAACATCATACCTTAGAAGGTTTAGAAAGAATCTTACAAATAAAAGGAGAGTTATGATGAAGGACTTTACTTCTGATGACATTATGCTTTTAGAAAAGTCTGTCGAGCAAACGCTTGAACACGGTTGTAAAGAATGCGAGTTTAAACATATTGTATTCACTACAAACGTATCACTAGAACCAAATGGAACTAAGTGTTTTTTTCTGGAAGTAGAATGTCCTAACTGTGGTGCTGAATATACAGACATTATGGCAATGAGGGATAACAATGATTAATATAAATACAAATAGAGCAATAATAATAGTAGGAAAGACAGGTACAGGTAAAACAACTAAAGCATTAGAGATGTTACCTGTTAATCCTATTATTAGATATGCAGATGAATATGACATAGATGATAATTTTAGCATACCTAGAGATAGAGGCATACTAATCGAAGAGGTTCACTTTAAACCTAACATAGAGTTGATAACTAGAACTCTATTAGAATATAAAGGACAAATAGTTTTAACATCACTAAATCAAAAAGATGTTCCTAAATCTATATTTACAATGTGTAAATTAAAGAGAGCAGGTAGCACAAATCATGTGGATAAAGAATTACTAGAGAAGGGTTGTGCGAATAGAACAAGAGACTCCTATCAATTGGATAAGAGTATATTTGATTTAACATATGACTTCGCTAAGAATAAAGATAGAGAGTTAGTGATAAAACATCTAAAGCACAACAAGCCTTTTGATGAGCAGATATTATCTTGGCTACAAGATGTAGTAGGTATTTCTAAAATATCATATCTTGATGCTAAGGTCAAGCGCAAGTGGTCTTCAAACTACTTGTTTGAATTATTGGGCTATTCCCACGATGGGAAATATACAGGGAAAATTACATTCCCTTCAAGAAGGACTTATGATAAACGCCCCCTTCTTTGTAGGAAATTAGGTCTTAGAAAAATAGATTATGGTTTAATTGATTTATTAAAACAAGACCCTGAGTTTCAAAACTACATGTATTCTAAACTAAACAAAGTAGATAGAGTAAAAGTTGGAGTAACAACTAAAGTTAAGGTTGTAAGTAAAGACACATCACAATTAACATTAGGTGATTTTTAATGGCCGGACATAATAAGAATATATATCGTATAATAGCAATACATGAGTTTGCTGATACATTGAAAGAAGGTAAACAGTTTCACATTACAAGATGTGTAGACTTTCTTAATACTAGAAAAGCAGTAGGAACTAATAGACCACACAAGCAAACTCAAACTGATAGTAGACAACTACCAATGTTATTAAGATATACAGGCATGTTTACAAGTCTTGGTGATGGTGAATGGAGATTTGATGGTGTACCAATTTTGAGGGATAAACAATGAATATATTTATTTTAGATAATGACCCAACAGAATGTGCTAAACTTATGATAAACAAGCACGTAGTAAAGATGCCGACTGAAAGTATGCAAATGCTTTCAACTAATGCAAACCATCTAGGTTTCAGTAGTCCGTATAAACCTGTGATGTTAAACCATCCCTGCACTATATGGGCTAGAAAAAGTAAAGATAACTTTCAATTTTTGTTAGACCATACAGATGCATTATGTAAAGAATATACTATACGTTATGGTAAGAAACATAAAGTAGAAACTACGTTATTAGAGTATCAAGATACATGGCAATCTGTATTAGATGTATTGCCCGATATTGGTTTAACTCAATTTGCTGTGGCTATAAGCCCAAATATGAATTGTAGAAAATTAGATGGGTTTGACAATATGTCGGTAGCAGATAAATATCGCAACTACTACATAGAAGATAAGTGGTGGTTTGCAGAATGGAAAACACAAGAGCCAGAATGGTGGCCTAAAAACCATTACAATATAAAAATGAATGAAATAGAAATGAGGAGGAATAAGAATGTTATGGACAGAAAAATATAGACCTAAGATATTAGATGAAATTATGGGACAAGATAAGTTTGTTAATGATGCAATACATTGGGATGGCGTTAAAACAACTATGCCTAATGTTATACTATACGGTGTAGCAGGTGTAGGTAAAACTGCGGCGGCTCATGTGCTTGCCAATAGATTACTAGGCGACAATAAGAAATCAAACTTCTTTGAGATTAACGCATCAGATGATAGAAAGTTAGAGACAGTAAGAACAACAATAAAAGATATAGCCATGTCTATGAAAATAGGTGATGTGCCTCACAAGATAATACTGCTAGATGAGATGGATGGTATGACACCAGATGCTCAGAATGCACTAAAGCGTGTGATGGAAAGATACAGCCACAATTGTAGATTCATAATTACTTGTAATCATAGACATAAGATAATACCACCATTACAATCTAGGTGTGCTAATTATCATTTCACTCGCTTATCTGATGTTGATGTGAAAGAAGTTCTAGTGGAAGTCTTGGAAAGAGAAGGGCAACCCACGCCAGATTCTTCAGATTTCGACACCTTTATTAGTAGTCTTCAGGGTGATATTCGTAGGGGACTCACTGAACTTCAAGCCTCAGTGAACAGTAATACCCCGATAAAAATACTAATAGAAAGAACACATGCACCTTACAAAGAAATAATGTCATTGGTTCTAAATAAAGATTATAATAAGGCTCTCGATACAATGCATAAATTAGTATACCTATCGGTAGATATGAAAGTAATATGTCAAAGTTTACATGATACGGTGATAGATATGAATGATTTAGATAACGGCCAGAAGTTTAAGTATCTTAGAGTTATAGGTGAAGCCGAATGGAGAAGCAACAGTATGACACCGAAGATACTATCTTCATGGATGATAGGTCAGATGATTTAATGGATGTTGGAGTATTAATTATATTTAGTTTAATAGTATATTGGTGGATGACAAAGGATAGACAATATTATTAGGAGGAAAAAGAATGAAGAAATTATTTGACTTTAACAATGATGGTAAAGTAGACAAAGAAGATTTAAAACACCTTATGTTAAGGTATGAAATAATTCTATTGGGAGGTATGGCATTAATTATATTGCCTATACTAAACTCAATGGGAGTAATAGAAGTAGATTCTGATACGTTCTGGGTATTGGCAGGTATTGTCATTAGCGCGGAAGCAGTATTAGAAATCATACACGAAAGGAGGAAAAGAAATGATTGAAAATGAAATGGATGTTAATGCATTCTATGAAGATGAAATGAAGAAAACAGAAAAACCTGCATATGCAGGTGGTAAAGACTATGCTACATTTAGCATACGTTGTGAAGACATTAAGGTAAGGACTGTTGATGGTGAAACATTAGTTAGATTTTATTTAGATGATAATGAACACGCATTCGCACACTTAACGGTGTCCGTAAAGGATGATAGTATTGTAATGCGAATACTAAACGAGGAAGAAAGATGAGCCAATCTTGGGAATCGTATAAAAGAGCAAAAAAGAAATGGCAAGAAAGAAAAAAAGGAAGTAATAAAAATGGAAGAACAAATAGTAAATGAAGTAAACAAGGCGGCAGAAATGTTGCAGATGGAAGTAAGTGAGGTAGAAGCAAAGTATATGGAAATATGCCAAGCAAACAACCTCGACCCTGTTAGTGATGTGTTATTAGCACGTTCATTATTCAGGCAATGGTTTAGCGGTGCTTACCAATATAAAGATGCACCACAGCAAGAAACACGACAAAGCAATAGTTTGATTAAAGATGCAGTAGGATATTTTATCTCAGTTAGCGAACCTATGGATATGGGTGCTAGAAGAAATGAACAGATTCTTGGCGACTATAAGAGAGACCAACAAGGCACATTTAGCACAGGAAAAGTTGCTACTGCTAGAAGAGAAGGCGAGGGATATGTTATCTCAAGAATGCACAATGGAGAACAACAAGATAAAACTCTATCAGCATTACCTGATAACAGCCACGAAGTAGAGTTTGGACAGTGGGTAATACCATTGGATAACATTCCTGCTTACGGTGAAAGAAAGAACAAAGCATACGGTAAACCTTTACCTGCTAACCAAAGTAGAATGCAAGGTGTATTCTTGGGTGAAGTAGATGGTGAAAGTAATTTATATTACTTCTCTTACAAGGGAACCTCTGCTAAAACCTTTACACCAAGAACCTTTAAACTTCTAAGTATGGAAGTAATTAAAGATAGTAATAACCCAAACCGTATATATGGTTTCAAGGATGGCACAGCAAACAGTTTGAAGTATAATGCTGACTTAGAAGAAGGAAGTAAATTACCAGAACCAAGTGTTTCTGATATGCAGAATTATACAATGGAACATGCTATGAATAATTATAGCCCATTGATTGATGTTGGTATGTATCATACTAATGTTGCTGATAGGAACTATGCTGAGAAGTTTGTAATAACAGACGGAACTGTTACTAGCATGAACATGACACCTAATAGGTTAGGTAGTCGAAGAATAACAATTACAGATGTAAACTCTGATTATAGTTATGATGGTTCATGGGCGGGAACAACTTGTTGGATACCTGCACACTTAGACTTAGACTTTGGAATTAATTCAAATGTTTTAGTTGTGGGTAGGACTTCACAAGGAAGAAACGATGATGGTAGTTTTAGAGAAGTTTCTTTGAACCTTAGTGGAATACTTTGTATTAACAACATGGGCGTTGTAGCAGAACCATTTGAGGCAGAAGAAGAAGACCTAGATTGGTTCTGAAACCAATTGTATCTTATTGGTAGTAGCGACCAACGAGGGGGTGCAAAGCCCCCAACCAAATAAAGGAAGAAAAAAATATGTATAAAATAACAGATAGAATAATACATGGTTCAAGTTTCGCAGTGGAACTTGATACCATAGAGTTTCTAACTATGAGATTGAATGAAGAAACCAATGAATATTGGCTTAAGATGCATTTACCCTCAAGTAAAGAAATAAGATTGAAAGTCAGCGAGACTGATGTAAGAAACATTGTAGAACAATGGACACAAAATGAAAATATTGATTTAAATATAGGTGATGAAAATTATGGATTGGACAAAAGATAGAAAAGGCGAAGCACATAAAGAAGATGAAGACGATTTCTTTGCACTACAGAAGGCAAAGATACTCGCACAAATACAGGCAAGGTTGGATAGAGATAGAAGTCATCTTCTATGTTCTATTACAGGCAACCCAAAGACAGGTAAGACAGGTCTAGTATTAGACTCTAGGACTGATGAACAAATAGCAGAAGGTAAGAAGATATACATCTTAGATTTTGATAGAGGTGCAGAACCTACATGGGATTCTTGTTGGGATAGAGATGAGAACATAGTTATCTTTGACCCTATTGAGATGAGAGCAGATGGTTCTACTAATTGGGAAATTACGTTTAAGAATGCAAGTAGTTTCTGTCAATTGGCTAAAGAAACATTAACAGAAGAACCTGGAAGTATATGCACTTTTGTTTTAGATGGTGTAGACAAAGCCTTTGAAGGTTCTAGTGATGTATTAAGAGAGTTGCTTGTTAAACAACAGACAAGAGAAGGAACAGTTGTTCATGCTACTGATTCAGTTAAGGTATCTACTCTTGATTGGAAAATTAGAAATAGAGTATACAACAGATTATTGGATTTAGTTTGTAACCTACAGTGTGATAGATTTTTAATTACTCACATGAAACCATTGTATGATAATATCAACGTGCCTACACCAATAGGTCATACACCTGATTGGCATAAATCAACACCGGCAAGGTTCGTTCAGATGATTCATATTAGACAGGAATTAAGAAGAAATGGTGATAGTGAGCAGACTAACTACATTGCTAAATTAGATGCAAGTAAAACAAACCCATCTCTTGTAGGAAATGAGTGGACTATCTTTACAACAAATGGTGAGAACAAATGGAACGGAATAGCAGAACTACGAGAGGGAACTCTTTGAATAGTATTCAAGTGAACACCAAATCATTTATAGAAGCAATAGAGGCAATTTGGCTTAAAGGTAAATATAAGTCCTCTACTACTTCTAAGACTGATGTTATCAGTAATACCTGCGTAGCAATTGTTAGAAGTGAAGAGTTAGAGTTATTGAACGGTAATGATAAAACTGCATTGAGTGTTATAATACCAATCCCTCATCAACCGTCAATAAAAAGTGAGATGGTTATATTTGATATAGAGAAACTAATGAAATATGTTAAACATATTAAATGTGAGAATCTTAACATAGAGATTAAACAATCTGAAATAGTAGTTAAAGGATTAGTTAAAACAGTTAAATTACCAAGACTGTTAGAGCATACTAATATGAATCTAATTACTATGATTATGTCATTTAACTATGAGCATGGTGGTAAAGCCATATTCGGCAAGACAGAATTACCTTGCCATATATCATTTAACGGAAATGAATTAAAAGAAGCAGTTAAGTTTTGTTCTGTATCTGGCACAGCGACATATACTATTCAGTATTGGAATGAGAATGATGAGTTTAAACTTATGTCATCAAGCAATAGTGGAACAGATACTAGTGAAGTAAACGTAGCATTACTATCAGGAAATGATTATGATGCAACAGTTTCATTTTCTGCACCGTTAGATAAGTTTTGTATAGATAGTGAGATGAGAATATTAACAGGGGATAACTTACCTGTTATGTTAATTGGGGAAAATAGAAAGATGGTGGTAGCACCATACGTTAGAAGTGATTAAAATGATAATAAGCACAGTAGATAAGAATAACATGATTGGCCTTAGATGGCGAGATGAAAATAATAAAAGAGTAGAGGAGGAGGTTTCTTACGAAGAAGCCCCTCCCTATTTCTTTATAGAACGAAGTGCTAATAAAATCAAAAGAATGTCTGTTAAAGAATACGGACAAAGTTTCACTATTGATGTTAGTTATGAAGAAGGTGATTATGTCTCTTTAGAGAAGAAGAAACTAACTAAAGTTACATGGTCTCCTCCTAAACCGTGGTATGGTAAAACATTAAAGAATCAATTTAATAAAACGTATGAAGCAGATGTAGCATACTCATACAGATATGCTGTTGATAACATACACGATATGCCAGAGTATGACCTTAGAAAAATCTATTGGGATATGGAGTGGCAACAAGGTGGAGAACATGATAGTGCAGTTACTTGTATTTCCTACTATGATAGTTATACAGGTGTATCTAATGTATTATGGTGGTCTCCATTTGAATCCGGTTCTGCTATACTTCCCGAATCAATAGCAACAATACGTGAATATGAAGGACATTCAAAACCATTTAGTAGTGAACATGATATGTTAGAATCTTATGTTAAACTTATAGAAGATTCTGACCCAGATATGCTAGTTGCATGGTTTGGTTCTAAGTTCGATTTACCTAAGTTAATTGAAAGACTGCATGCTAATGATATAGACCCTAGACGTTTATCTCCTTATCATGATGTTAAAGGTGTATTTTTTGATTCGGGTAAGGGACTTAAACTCACAAAGGCGGTGAATAACTATTCACCAATAGAACAACCTATTCGTGGAAGACTTGTTCTTAACCTAGACTTAGCATTTGAAAGACAATGGAACGATTCACAAAGAGGAACATTACCTTCTATGGCTTTGGATTATGTATCTGAATTGGTCTTAGGAACTAAGAAACTTGTTAGTGAAAAGTTTCCTGATAAGAATGATTTCTTTCAGAGAGGTTGGCTTGAAGATACTCAAAGATATTTAGATTATGCTAGGGTTGATGTAGACCTTCTGGTTCAAATTGATGATAATATGAACACATCAGAATCTGTAATAGCATTACAGCGATTACTAAAAGCACCCTTTGAAGCATGTTTCTATGCAAGCAATATGGGTGGGATATACTTCATGCGTAATGCATGGTGGAAAGCCCCTACGGGTGAGAAAGGTGAACGTGTAAATTATGAAGGTGCTATGATTTATGACCCTCTAACTGAAGGCACAAATGGATTACATTTAGGTGTAGCCGCCTTTGATTTTGCACAACTGTATCCTTCAATGATGATAGCAAGAAACATTTCTTGGGAAACAAAGAGCGATGTGCCAACAGACTTTTCTGTAAACATCTTAACACCTAGAGACTTTAGCGAAGTAACTAAAGAAGACATGAAATATTACAAAACAGATAAACTAGGGCTATTACCTAGAGCAGTTTTAGAATTAAAAGAATTGAGAGATGAGTATAAAAGAAAA
>Ga0209337_1000825_pt1 | contig 24691 bp, 53 predicted proteins | sample LinPmetageLP53_FD_184044 | JGI IMG/M metagenome (GOLD analysis project Ga0209337, IMG submission 184044) | Marine viral communities from the Pacific Ocean - LP-53 (SPAdes) (version 2) | ecosystem: Environmental > Aquatic > Marine > Oceanic | place: Pacific Ocean | collected 2010-02-08 | reverse complement strand
TGAAGGATCAGAAGATCACATCTTTTATATGTGCGAACCTTGTGATGGCACGCCAGCCTTCGCAGACTATGTAACGAACTTGGAACAGATATCATGAAGGTCGGACAAATCATTAAACTAACCCCACAGGGTTTGAATAACTTTGCTCCCGGTATTCGCAAGAAGATAGACGGTGAGCTTGGCCTTGTTATCCAGGAAAAATATGACCTCTCTCACAAGCTAGATCAGGACAAGCTCCCCGAGCGAGTAAAGGTTTATCCAGCCCTTGTGCGCTTTGAGTCCCTCCAAAGTATGAACTTTTTGGAAACGGGGTCCGTTATGGTTTTCCCTGACCAAGCAGAAATTATCTCATGAAGCCCGGTGATTTAGTCCGCATCAGAAAAACCTCCATTGACCACATGTCAGCCAACTGGTTTATCTGGCACGCCGAACACAAGACCCCATTGGTTTTGATTGAAGAACTGAATAAAAGTTATTGGAATGTATTGAAGCCTGATGGCGAGACTGTGTTCATTCACAAGAGCCACTTGACGAAGAGAATGTATTAATGGAACATAGATTATATAATGTTGGAGAATTGGTAGCAGTTGCTTCCAACCGAGTGCTCGGCATCATCACCCGCTCAAACTACTGGGCGCTTGACGAATATCTTGGAGGCGAGCTTGAGTTTGTCGATGTAATGTTCGGCTCCTCGATCTCCAAGCAATACCCAGTTCGATATTTGGTAGAGGCATAATGGAACGAGAAACTTACAACACCCGACTAAACCCAAACCCTGAAGATATTCCTTTGGGAAGTTTGCTCAGGGTCAAAAAGTATTGCCGAGAAAATGTTACTATTAGGCACAACGGCGAGTATGGTATTCTGGCACCAAGTATTAATGGAAAACATATCACACACGATGTACTGTTCCCAAATGGAACCCGATGTATTTATATGCCCTTGAACTGGGAGGTCGTTAGTTATGCACGATAAGATGTGGGCGGTTCAACAGCCCGGAACTCTTTTACGAGGACGCAGTAGCCATCAATATGGTAAACTGGCTTTGGTGCTTGAGGAGGCTTACGATGGTCCGATGCCGAGTAACGGCTATCCTCCCCGCCGGTATGTAAAGATGCAGTGGGTAGCAACTGGCGAGCGGTTTGAAGAAATGTTAAATAATGCTCATAATTGTTTTGACATTGTTGAATAATATGATAGACTCATTACCTAAGGAGAAAAAAATGAGCACAGAGCTAACAAAAGGAACCTTTGTCACGAATCCTGATACCGAAGACAAGGGGTATCTCTTGGGGCCATTTTGGCGCAAGGGAGAAAAGTGGTGGACAATCAATTGGGAAAAAGCTGGAACTCAACCTCATCGAGAAGATGATATTAAGTGAGCATTGCACCAAAGTTCAAGCCCGGACAACTAGTCAAGTATGACCATCCTGCTAACCCACTTCTCGGGCTGGTCATGTCTACTCAGTTTTCTCGCCGCCGGGGGGATCCAGTTTTTGTACTGGTTCAGTGGTGTGGAAAGTTTCGGAACGAAGAAGAATATATTCCCCAAGCAGAACTTAAACTAGTGGAGGACGTATGAATATTTTTGCTATCGAAGGCAACGAAGAGACGGGCGAGATTGACTGGGAGAAGTCAGCACATTCACAAGACAACTTGCGTGTTGTTAAGATGATCCTAGAGTCGTGCCAGATCTTATCGACAGTGCTCAACGAGCAGGGACTCAAGGCTCCCTATCGCTCATTCAACCCCAAGCACCCATCGTGCCTCTGGGCTGCGGAGTCAGCAAGTAACTATATGAACCTTGTCCTTCACTGTCAGGCTATGATTGATGAATATGAACATCGCTTTGGCAAGACACACAAGTGCCAAGCGGTACTTAAGACTCTTGGCGAGATGTTTGACCCTGACTTGTTTCCTTCTGTGGAATGTACCCCACTTCGTTTGGCTATGCCCGATGAGTTTCGTTCGGACAACCCTGTAGTGTCTTACCGCAAGTTCTACGCTTCCAAGCCCCGCTTGCGGTATCCAGCGGATAAGATCCCATCTTGGGTATACGATTATCGAACAGAACCATTTGAGGTAGTCAATGGATAAGAAGCACGTCAAAAAGATTAAGCGGGCAGCAAAGAAAAAGAAAGAAAAGAAGCTGGCCCAAGAGCGAGATCAGAAGCTGCGCAATCAGATGAATATGTTTGATCAACTCCCTGAGAACTGCTCTGTTTGTAAAAGTGATTTTCCTAAAACTCGTGAGGCTCACATGACTTGGCGAGTAACCGTAAGAAATGAAGAACAATTGGTCAGACTTTTCTGTCCTGATTGTCAAGAGCTAGCCAGTAAGGTAGCGGAGGAGCAAAATGAAGTTTAAGGAAGCAGTCACTTATGATGATATGTTGCTTGTGCCTCAGTACAGTGACATCACAAGCAGGAGTGAGGTAGATATTTCTAGCCCCCTCAGCGTGACAAAGACGTTACAATTACCAATTATGGCATCACCGATGGATACCGTCTCAGAGGTTGATATGGCTGTGGCAATGGCTAAAGCCGGTGGTCTCGCTGTCATCCATCGTTATAACTCCATCCCGGAGCAGGGTCACTTGGTATCGCTAGCAGCCACTGCCATCAGTGAGTTTTCAGACACGCTCCAGATCGCCGCAGCTATCGGTGTAACTGGAGATTATTTGGAGCGAGCCACGACGATGGTTGCTCTCGGAGCAAACGTGCTTTGTGTAGACGTAGCACACGGACATCATATTATGATGAAAAAAGCTCTTCAGGAACTGCGAAAAGCATTCGGCGATGATATTTATATTATTGCAGGAAACGTTTGTACTTTGGAGGGTATTAATGATGTTGCTGATTGGGGAGCTAATGCTGTACGGTGCAACATTGGTGGCGGCTCCATTTGTTCTACTCGGATTGTCACAGGGCACGGTCTACCCGGTCTCCAAACGATCTTCGACTGTGCGAGAACGGACAGGGACGTCAAGATCATCGCAGACGGCGGCATCAAAACCTCGGGAGATATTGTTAAAGCTCTAGCAGCCGGCGCAGATTTTGTAATGTGTGGCTCGCTTTTGGCCGGCACCACTGAGAGCCCCGGTCAGATTATTACCCTGCCAGATAATAGCCGAGCAAAAGAGTATCGAGGTATGGCATCCAAAGATGCCCAACTTGATTGGCGCAACAAGTCCTCGACTCCTGAGGGCGTCGCTTCATATATTCCTTACAAAGGAAGTGTAAAGGATATCCTTGCTGACCTAGAAGGGGGAATCAAGAGTGGCTTTTCTTACACAGGGGCTCGAAACTTGGCAGAATTACAGCACAAGGTAGAATGGGCTCGCCAGACATCTGCTGGTTCTTTTGAGAGCAGCACACATATTCTTAACACAGACAACGCACGGAGAAAATAAAATGTTCCATAGAAAAAGTTCATCAGAACAACAAGCCGACCTAGACAGAGAACCTACTGAGTTTGAAACACAATATAGTCCTAATCCAACTTGTTTCGAAGTACACGAAAAATGGAAGCTTGGTTGCGATCAGACAGAGTGTCGTAACTGGATGAATTTTGAAGAAGATTTAAATTGTGCTGTGGTCTGTGCTCGTAAGCATGAAAACGGACTTAGCCTGAGGGAGGTTGCGGATAGAATGGGAGTTAGTTTCCCAAGAATTAGCCAAATTGAGCACGCAGCTTTTAAGAAATTAGATAATGCTGGTATTTTTGAAGAAGAATAGGGTTTTTTACATATTGGCAAACTATTTAATGTTGACTGCAAAGCAGTTAACTCACAAGAGGAGATATAAATAAATGTCTAAGACAAGCAAGAGCGCACTTGTAAAAGAATCCATCGTCCGTCGTTGGGGCAAGCTAGCCAACATGAATACACTTACTGAAAGTTTTGTAGAAACTAACGAAGATCTTTTCATGGAAGAGGAAGAAGAGATGGAGGCAGATGAACCTGCCGCAGAACCAGAAGCAGAACCAGAGATGGGTATGGAAGACGACGAGGCAGCACCCGCAGACCAAGATGCGGTCGAGCGTATTGTCTCAGCAGTCGTTGATGCTATTTCATCTGAAACTGGTGTAGACATCGAAGTCGAAGGCGGGGCTGATGACGCTGCCATTTCTGATATGGAAGTGGACGGCGAAGAAGACCCAGCAATGCGTGGCGAGGAAGATCCAGCAATGCGTGGTGATGATCACCCAGCAATGCGTGGTGACAAGATGCACGAAAAGAAGTCCATGGACGACGACGCTGATGATAAAGACGGCGACGACGACGAAGACGTAAGCGAAGAGCTTAATCTTGATGTTCTTGATGACGAAGCTCTCACTGAAGCAGTCCTCAAGCGAGTGGTCGAACGACTTCTAAAGCGTAAATAATCCTTCGGGAGACAAACAATGAATCGTTTTGATGCAAGCGACCTCCGTAATTTAATTACCGAGGTCGTTTCTTCATTTCATGAAGAAAAACTGGATTGGCTACTGGAAAGCCCTGAAGTAATTGAGGAAGGCGTCTTTGATCCGCAGATCCTCAAGTGTATTTTCATGGCTGGCGGCCCCGGTAGCGGCAAATCTTATTCAGCCGATGCCCTGTTGGACCAACATGCGAATCAAATCTTCGGATTAACAAAAGGAGAAGACGACGCAAGCATTTTTGCTAATGCGAGCTTTGTTCCCGGCGGAATGAAATATGTCAACTCTGACCGCTTGTTTGAGAAAGCCCTAGCTGCTGCCGACATCAGTGCGGGAGACCTAGAAAAAATATATAAAGACAACCCAGCACGGTATGATGCTCAAATAACTGGAGCACCCGACCCCGAGCAACCTTATAACCCAGCAAGTATTCGCACCGTAGAAAAGGACCGCCTCAAAAAATTGAAAGCCCCTTATGAAGTGGAGCGTCTAGGTCTTCTAGTTGACGGCACCGGAAAAAGCCGGAAGAAAATTACAGGACAGAGAGAACGTGCCGAAGCAATGGGCTACGATACCTATATGATTTTTGTCAACACAACCCTAGAGGTTGCCAAAGAGCGAAACCAAAAACGAGCCCGCACTCTTCCAGAGGACGGACCTGATGGCTTGATTGCGATGTGGCAAGCGTGCCAAGACAACTTGGAATACTACCAACAATTGTTCGGCAAGAACTTCGCCCTCGTAAACAACAATGTGTATGGACCGCCACCCGAAGAAATTAAAGCAGACGTGGAGAGATTTATTGAATCCCCTGTTGAGAATCCTAAGGGACAAGAGTGGATTGAGGGCGAACTTGAACGCCGAGGCGTCCAGACCTTGGAGCCCGGCGGAGCCGGTGGCTTCCGTGGCGACAAGAAATCTGCCGCACGCATTCAACAGATGAGGGATAGAAAGGCGGAACAGTGACGTTTGACGTCCTGAGGCTACTGGAAGAAGAAGGATATATTAAAGACGGCGAGGACAACGTAGTCCATGCCGAGAAAGCCTTCTTTGCTGCAAGGGTAATGAATTGGATCAGGGATAAGGTTCAGTCTGATCCTAAATTTGATCTCACTGCCTATTTAACAATGTTAATGTATTATAAAACTGACATGGCGGACTTAAGGTTTTCCGAAGATGGGGATACAATACTATACAAGATGAGAGATAATGATAAAGAGGTGCAAGAACTTGTTGACTCACTTATTAAATCTTCTAGCAAATCTGTTTCCAAAGAAAACAGCAACACTCCAGACCAAGCCGAAGACGAGACCAATGCCGAAGACCCCGAAGACTCTTGAAGAGTTATTAACTTTTAATAATATCAAATCTACAATTGAGTCCAAGGGTTATAAGTTTTTTGATACTCCTGACCGACGCCTGAATCTGAATCTAGTTGGAGTCAGGAGGGATAACGAAGGAACTAACACCTTTGACGATTACCTTCTGGTCCTCTACCGGGAAGAAGATCTTGCCGTCACAAATCAATATGAGATCACAACGGACCCAGGCAAGTATTGGCTAGAGAACCCAACCAATCCTAAAGGCACAGCCGTTCTTAAGCCTTGGCAATATCGCAGCACCTGGCAACTCGGTAAGCACCAAGGAAAGTATGAAGCATTGGTCCAGCGCAAGCCAGTTCAAGTTTACCGAGATAACAACAAAGATGAAGTTATTGATTATGATAGTATGACAACGATGCTTGACGAGGGCTATTTTGGAATTAATATTCATCGTAGCAACCCCTATGACCAGTCTTACACAGTTAATAAGTGGAGCGCAGGTTGTCAGGTGTTTAAGAAGATTGAAGATTATAATAATTTTATGGAACTCTGCAAAGAATCAGCAAAGATTTATGGCAACGGATTTACCTACACGCTTATTACTGAGAAAGATTTAAGAAATCACCTAGATAGCTGACTATTTATAGATAGTTCTATTTTCTGAGGAGAAAAATAATAATGTCCCAATATAAAATTTCTAAGAAACGGTTAGCCGAAATCATTAAAGAGGAATATCAATCCCTCCAGCATCGGAAGACCCGCCGTCTAAATGAAGACGCCAGCGACGACACCTTTGATATGGTGGATGTGATCGTACAGGCACTAGGACCACAACAAGCCCTTGAAGAACTAGTCCAAGCAATGGAACGCTCCAACGCCCACGACCTTCTTGGTCATGTTATGCAGATGCATGACATGCGTATGCCCGGCGACGAAGTTGTAGACTACGACCCCAGCGCATACAACCGCCAAGAAGATGAAGATCTTGAAGAGGGATATATGGATGCCCTAGATCGCAGCCGAGATGACGACGCCCGTGAGCGCCGCCGACAAATGCAGCGCATTAGGGACGAGGATGAGAGAAAGCGTCAAGGCGGCGGCTATAGCCGACCCGGCGCATCCGCTGGAATGGGCGGCATTGGCGGTGGCGGAAGCGGCAAGAAAAGATTTGCTGGCTTCAACCGTAAAGATGAGGCTTCCAAGCCCGACTATATTGATTTAGATAAAGACGGTAATACCAAGGAGCCAATGAAAAAGGCGGCCAAAGACAAGAAGGTGAAGAAAGAATCCCTTGATTCTATTCGTAGTATAATTCAACAAGAGCTTAAGAAAATTTAACAAATGAGTAGCCAACTCCGACCCGAACAGGTTGATATTCTGGTCGGCAGTCCCGCCGTCAATGATGAGTTCTCCAAGAAGGCAAGAGAGCTTGACCGCCGTCTTCAGGCTAATGGAATGTCCTACCGAGATTGGGATATTCTTAATGATAGGCAGCATGATATATTTTCTAATGACATGTTTCTAAGCGGTGATTGTGCTGGTAGCGTTGAGGACTATGTGAAAGGAGCCGTAGAATCTTGCGGATGCCCAGACACAGAGGAAGACCTACACCATCACTCCCCAGTGTTGATGAGGGAAATAGAAAAGCAACAAGAGATGCTTCCCGATATGACTGTGAAGATCAGTGAGAGTTTAAATAATCTAAACGGATTGATTGATAATATATTAGAGGAGCAACTTCTTTTGGAGGGTTCTGGCAGGGGGGTTCAACTAGAGTGGGCGACTGTCTATTGGGCTCTTAAGGAGAGTGTCTCACCAGAGGTACTCGCACAAAGAGTTGAAGCGGCTCCCAAGCTGGAACTGTATGGCGATGGCGAGATGCAAGGGGATGCGAAGCAGTGCGTTGCTCTTCTTAAAAAAGATGGCGTAGATTTATCAAAGGCACAGCATTCTGACGAAGCAAACATCCCAGGCGACCCAGAACCCAAAACTGATATTATTTTCGGAAACAATATTCGTGTCTCTGTGAAAATGACAGGAGTAATACAGTTGACCTCTTCTCAGGGGAAAAGAACAGCCTTAATGTTTAAAGCCGTTCGGGATGAGCTTCTCAACGATCCAGCTTGGGCGGAGAAACTAGAACAGGATATTCTTAAAGACATAGTTAAGCGAGTTGAGTCCATTCCAACAAAAATGATTGACCCAAAGAATCTTGCCAAAGCCCTGGCTAGAAAATTCAAACAAGCCACAGCCATGATGAAAGACGGTTCGTTACTGGATGACAAGAACTGGAAGATATGGGAAGAGAATAATAAAATTAGGATTGGCACAGACGTAGTATCATATTGCAAAAACAACGAAGAGTTTCACTACCGCTTGATAGAAGAAGCGGCCACAGGTAAAAGAGTTTTTGGACCTGATAATTTGGCAACTGCCAATTATATCTTAACTCCCCGATATTACGGACCAATTGATAAAGATTACATCCTAAAGATGATGAAAAAAACCAAGATTCAAATACGAGCAAAATCCAGATCAGGGATAACTGCTGCTACGATGAGGTTTGACCTTAGCGACGCTGCCGAAGTTGCAGCAGAAGCTCAACAAGTACGGTCCGAATCACCAACTGAAGAAATGCTTCAGGAAGGAATAAAGGATATTATTGGCAAGTGGTGGAAGAAACTAAAAGGTGTAGTAATTGGGTGGTATACTAAAAATATAGAACGCATAGCTCGTGGAGCTATGCAAGACTTGGAAGTAACAATAGAAAGCGAGGATAGTTGAAATCTCTTTTAAGATACCCAGGTGGTAAAACAAGAGCCCTCAAACACATCATACCCTATTTCCCAAAAAACCTGACAGAAATGGTCAGTCCCTTTTTTGGTGGTGGATCTATTGAGATTCATTACGCTGACCAAGGCGTAAGAGTTCATGGGTATGAGATCTTTGAGCCACTCGTAAACTTTTGGCAAGAAGTATTAAGAGATCCAGAGGAGATCGCTTATCTTCTGGAAACATTATTTCATCCCTGCTCCAAGGAAATGTTTTCTAAGTTCCAGAAGAAACAATCTTGGACCCACTTAGACGAGACACACCTGAATTGGAAGCAGTATCGTGCGTGTATGTATTATGCTTTGAACCGCTCATCATTTAGCGGGGCAACTACAAGCGGAGGATACTCACAACAGGCAGCGGACAAGCGGTTTACCGAAAGCAGCATTGAGCGACTTAAAAACTTCTCATGTCCCTTCCTAACTATGGGGCACGCAGACTTCAAAGACAGCCTTGCCAAGCACGATGAGGACACTTTCATCTACGCTGATCCGCCCTACGCGATTGAGAACCCAGTGCTCTACGGAAAGAACGGCTCAACCCACAAAGGTTTTGATCATCTGGGTCTGGCGGAAGCAATGAAACAAAAAAATAATTGGGTTCTATCCTATAACCCTAGCCCATTCATCTTAGACCTATACAAAGATTATGAAATCGTATATCCTGAATGGAGTTATGGGATGTCTAAGGACAAAAAGTCCAAAGAAATACTAATCTTAAACACAAAGGAAGAAACAAATGAGTAAAGATCATATCCTCTTCGGGGATGAAATCAGAAATAAATTGCTTAATGGAGCCAACAAGTTGGCCGACACTGTAGCATCTACGCTTGGACCAAGGGGACAAAATGTAATCCTCTACAAGCGAGGCGCTGACCCCGTAATTACTAAAGACGGGGTAACAGTCGCTCGGGTTATAGAATTGGATGATGACTATGAACAGGCCGCTGTGGAGGTTTTACGCCAAGCCGCCCTAGAGACTGAGAAGACTAGCGGTGATGGGACTACCACTAGTACTGTATTGTCTCGCGCCATTCTTACTGCTGCTCATAAGCATATCACTGCGGGAGCATCTTCAACGGATATTAAGCGGGGGATTGATCTGGCGGTTGCAGCCATCGTAGAGAAGATAACGGAAATGTCCCAGCCTGTTTCCAGTGAAGAAGAGATTCGTCATGTGGCTACAGTATCAGCTAACGGTGACGAGGCGATCGGCTCCTTAATTGCCGAAGCTGTCGCCGCTGCTGGTAAGGATGGCTCTATCACTATTGAAGAGAGTAAATCACTACAGACATCTCTAGATGTAGTAGAGGGATTTACCTTGGATGGGGGTTATGTCTCACCCCAGTTTGTCACTGATGAACGCCGAGGCACAGTAGAATATCGCGACGCCCTTCTTTTCGTTACGGATTCTACCTTGGATAATGTAGAAGATATCTTACCCCTATTAGAAGTAGTCGCTCGCGACGGTCGCCCTTTTGTCATCGTAGCAGAAGAAATAGAAGGACAGCTTCTGGCTGCTTTGATTATTAATCGCATGAGAAATAATATGAAGATTGTGGCTGTAAAGGCTGCTCGTTATGGCGAAGAACGACGCCATCTTTTGGAAGACTTGGCAACGGTTAGTGGTGCCACCTTTGTCAGCAAAGACAGTGGCATGAGGCTGCAAGATGTCAAACTAGAGCATCTGGGCACTGCTAGAACAATTAGCATAAGTAAATATAAAACGACTGTGGTAGACGCTGCCGCAGATTATGAAGCCTTGGACCAACGCATTGCTTCTCTTAAGGCGCAAGTTGAAGAGACCGAAAGCATCCATGAGGCAGAGCGGATCCAGGGGCGTATAACACGACTTTCTTCTGCTATTGCTGTGATCCGCGTTGGCGGCGCAACGGAGATTGAAGTCACAGAGAAAAAGCACAGAGTAGAGGACGCCCTAGAGGCAGTGAAATCAGCCCAACAGGAAGGCGTTGTTCCTGGAGGGGGTACCGCACTACTGAAAGCCGCAGCCAGCATTGAGGTTGAGCCAGCAAACCAAGATCAGGTTGCCGGAGCCCAATCGTTGTTGGCAGCGTGTTATGCACCTATCACCCAGATCCTGAAAAATGCTGACCTATCTTCAGATATTGTTCTTAATTCTCTGTCGTATGATGATCATGATAAAAACATAGGATTCAATGTTCGGACTGAAAAGTTTGAAGATTTGATAGAAACCGGGGTTATTGACCCCGCTAAGACGGTGAAGTGTGCATTGCAAAATGCCGCCAGCGCAGCGGGAACGCTGCTCACCACAAATTGTGCTGTTCTTCGGAAGGGTGGTGAATAAAAACACAAGTCTAGCGACTAATTAGAACAGCCGGTTACATCCTAAAAAGACCAGAGTATCACTGCCTGGTCTTTTTTTGTTTTGGAGGACCCCCAATGAGTGATGAGATTTTAAAACTTGTTTTAGATAAGGTTGAGAAAATGGAGAATAAAATCTCCAATGCCAAGTCAATGAACGGCGGATTTGATAAGCTGATGATAGAGGTAGAGCACATTAAGGATACGCAGAGTGATATTCTGGATGGGGTCCGTGGGGTAAAACAAAATTTATATGAACCAGATTCAGGATTGTTCAGCCGAGTTAAGGAACTTGAGTCCGAAGCTAAGATCCGAAATGCTTATGTAAAAGAAACAAAACCAGCCCTGGAATTCGCTAAAGAACTTCAAGTGTGGAAGAAACACGCAGACAAAGAGCTAGAACAGTTTGAGAAGATGCAGATTGAGTTTGCAAAGCTTCAGGATTGGAAGCAGGGTGCTCAAAAGGTTATCTGGCTTATAGCTACTGCCGCTGGTGGTATGTGGGTTAAACACTTTATGGATTTAATGATGAAATGATTGCCTGTGTGATCACCGCAATTGTTTTTTCTCTTCCGACGATCTATTATCGTATTAAATTGAAGGAAGCACAAGAGAAATTAAGTAAGCATATTAAAACCCGTAGGTCATGGGAAGAGTGGGGAGAATAATGTACGAATATAAAGCAACTGTCACTAAAGTATATGATGGCGACACCATCACTGTGGATTTTGACTTAGGCTTTGGGATTTTAATACGCAAGCAGAAGATCAGGCTCTACGGCATTAATACCCCAGAGGTCCGAGGACCTGAAAAGCCCGAAGGTATTATATCTCGTGATGCTCTCCGAGAAAGAATTCTAGGGAAAGTTGTGACCATCAAGACATTCAGGGACAAGAAGGGCAAGTATGGACGCTGGCTTGGCGAGGTTTTTGTGGAAGAAGAAAATATAAACCAGTGGCTTATTTCCGAAGGCTACGCAAAAGAATACTTATTAAAGTAACACTAACTTTTATAGCCTACTCTGGATATATAATCTCATGCGTCTTAATTCATTAGAGCTTTTAATATTACTGGCCCTCAGTATTTTAACTGCCGTAATTTATTGCCAATAACCTTTAACTTAACTACCTGGACAAAATAATGAACATTGGAATTGATTTTCACGACACCATATCTTATGCCCCCAAATTCTTCCATCAGCTAATGAAGAACTGGACAGGTAAAGTTTATATTGTTACAGGAACTCCTCCTTCTAAGCGCCACGAGGTTGAGAGAGACTTGTTGGACCTGGGTTTCGGACCTGGCAGTTATGAAGAGATCTTGTGTGGATTTGAGTATGACAAGGAAACGATGGGACTGAACCATTTTGAAAAAATGGCGGAACACAAACTAAAAATACTAAAAGAATATAACATAGAAGTGTTCTACGATGACAATCCGTATTATGTTAATCTCGTCAAAGATCACGGCATTACTGTATTCCAAACTATTATAGCTGATAAGTATCTAGATGACTTTGCCAACAAGGACCCTTTCTTTACTTGTAATCTCCAGAAGAAGCAGTTTGATTTCATTTCGGAACTTACAGATGAAAAAATGTGTAAGAAGTGTACAGATAAAACTTGACCTACCCTAGATGTATGATACTATACATATGTAAGGGAGAGAGATATGTTTCATAAGGTAGTGATTTATGAGTGCTATGACGGTCAGAAGAAACTAGGACACGTCATCCCCAATGAAGACCTTCTTGCGATGCTTCGGGAGGGTGGGTCATCCCACCTCGGCAACGACAAGGTGAATGACGGCGGACTTAGCCAACTTGGAGATTCTAAATAATGTCTTACTGGAGCCAAATGTATGCCCGCCCTCAACGAGCAGAGCGTCTTGAAGTTCAGAACGGCGAGGCTCGCTTTGAGTCCTTGATGGCTAAGAAGTTATCTGAAAAGGACCGGAGCTTTGCGGAGTCTCTCAAGAATCAGTTTGAGGACAACGGCAAGTTGAGCCCCAAGCAGATTGAGTGCGTTGAGAAAATGGAGCAACGCTACTCCCCCGAGGCACAACTCAAGCGTGAACGCTGGGCTCAGTCCTACAAGGCAGAGCACCGCCCCACCGCTCTTATCTGTGCGAACTACTACATCACAACAATGTACTTCCGTGACCTCTCTCTCAAGATTGGTTCCGACGAAGACTTCGTTCCTACCGAAAAGCAGTTCAACGCTCTCACCAAAAACAAGTATGCCCAGAAGGCTATCAAGGCTGCGACTGAGCCGCCTGCCTTCCCTGTCGGCTCTTTGTGTAAGGTCCGTGCAAACTTCAACTTGGTCAGCAATCCCAAGCTTCACGACCAGATGGGTCTAGTTGTGGCTAACCACGCCAAGGGTCTCTACGCTTCGTCAACCATCCTTGTAAATGGCGAGAACGTCAAGCTTGAAGACCGCTGCTTGAAAGCTGCGGCAAAGAAAAAGAAATAACTTAAACAACATCTAACGATGATGTATAATCCTATTAAGGAGGATTTAGTGTATGCGAGCAACAATTAATTTTGAAGTAGATGTAGATAAAGTGAATGGAATTATGAGGCACCTTGTTTCTGTCCAGGCACAAGAACTTATTGACACCCTACAGGGACTTAAGTCAGATCCGGATAACAATCTTTTGATCAACCTAACTGAGACATTAGAAACAATTTCCGGTCAAGCGAGGCAACTGTACCAGTACCGAGAGATGATCTCTGGGTTTGAAGCCTCACGCATTGCCCCTTATCTTCCTTCCGAGGAATCCGAGGAAGAAGCCTCTGTTACAAGGGAGGTCCGTGACCAAACCTCGCAATTAGTCAACAGTTCACAGGAGTTGCAAGGCGTCGTGAAGTCGGTTGATCAATTTGGTTCTTTCTTGGACAAGCTCAATGAATTTGCAGAACCTCCTGTTCCAGGAGGAAATGATGATATTAAATCTGAAGAAGGGTGATCTAGTTTATCTACCCTCGGATATTACCCTTCTAGACACGGATGATCCCACTGCACCTGTTGAATGGTTGAGACTATCCGAGCCTAGTATGGCGTTGATGGTGGAGCCAAATTTTAATAATGAAGATATTTATCATAAGATTCATGTCAAGGGAAATGACTGGCTTGTGAGAACAATTGATACCATGGAGGTAATGTCCCGTGCTTAAAGTTTCAGAAGTATATGAAAAACAGATCAAAAATACTATTGAGCGCCCTGACGGCTCTTCTTACATAAATTTTGAAAAGGTTTACACAGATCGCGAATGCTTGATTAGTACGAAATATATAGTTTCAGTGCGACCTTACGAATTCACAGCTACGCAGGATATCCAAAAGCTAGACGGACGCTTTCCTGAAGGTGCTAAATTTAGTACCCTGGTTCTTGACGGCAATTCTTTTCGCACTTCCGAGATGATTGTAGTTGGATCCTTTGAGAGCTTTTGTAGACGTTTGCAGGAAAAGGCTTCGTGAGGCTTCCACAGTGGGGAAAACTTGTAGAGCAGTATTGCTCGGAGAGAAGTTGTATGGGGGATATGGGTCACCGGGTTGCGAATGCTCATTATGAAGAATTCGCCTCACGACGCTACAATGGCTCTCCTTCCCTGGATAAAACTTCATGCCGTTTAGTTTTTTTAAAGGATGTCTTAGACGACCCTCTTAATTCAACCCTGCGCCGTAAGGGCAGATTTATCTGGTGCCATAATTTACAATATGCTGGTCGTGCCAACACTGGTTTCCGCCAGGTTTCGTTTACAGTAGACCAAGGCCAAAAAAGATTTACTGTAAGCGAGCAAAATATATTATGTATCCCTTCTAAAATATATGTTAACAATAATCGTTATTTCCGCACCCCCGATAAAACTTTCCATGTTTTCTCCACAGTTTTTGGGTATAAAAATACTTTGCGCATGATGTCTCAACATCAAAACTTAAGTGGTGAAAATTTTGCACAACTAATTTCTAAGGATAGTCCTTTTCGTCCTGGTACACTTGTTGCTCCCCGCAACGGGTATTTTTATCCGGACTTTGAACCATTAAGGAAAAGTGTGCGTAACACTCAGCATCCTTGTGGGATTATTCTTGGACGTGCTTTCTTGGATGATCATATCGGTAAAGAATTTTACCGGGTCCGCTTTGGCGACACTACTTACGAGAGAATTCACCCTGTACAACTGGAGATAATAAATGAAGTTTAGATTATACACAAAAAGGGATTGTCCTTATTGTCAAATGGCTGTCAAGCTTTTGGCTGAGCATCAAAAGGAATTTGAATGCTACGCTTTAGATAATCAACCACAGCTTCTTAGCGAAATCAAGACAACTTATCGCTGGGAAACAGTGCCAGTGGTTGTTGAAATAACCGAGGGACATGAAAAGTTTATTGGTGGTTTTACTGACCTAAAAGAATACTTACTTAAAGGTAAACAATTACTCCAAGGGTAAAAAAATATGATATGGACCTCTAAGATCTCTCCTCTTATTAAAGAGGTGGAGCTACGCAAGCCACCAGTTATCGTCAAAGTAAATAAGTTTAATGAAGAATCTGCTAAAAGATTCCACCAAGAAATGGCCGCTGCGCATAATAGCGGACAGAAAGTTATTCCCATTGTTATTGACTCTTACGGGGGGCAAGTATACTCCTTGATGTCTATGATATCTGCCATTGAGGCATCGGAGATTCCAGTAGCTACTATTGTGGAGGGGAAGGCTATGTCTTGTGGTGCTGTCCTCTTATCGTTTGGCGAGGAGGGGCTGAGATTTGCTGACCCTAACTCCACAATCATGATTCATGATGTTAGCAGTGGTGGACACGGAAAGATTGAAGAACTTAAGGCAGATGTAGCCGAAGCCGAAAGACTTGATGAGAAGATCTTTACAATGATGGCTCGCAATTGCGGCAAGAAAGATGACTACTTCAAGAAAAAGGTTTTTAATAAAAAACATGCTGACTGGTTCATGGAAGCCCAGGAAGCAAAACGCCATGGCCTTGTTAATCATCTTCGTGTTCCCAAGTTACACATTAAGATAGATGCTGACATTGATTTTGAGTAATGGTAGAGTTTGTTTTAGTTTCATTACTCGCTTACAACTTTCCATCGTACTTTAATGCGGAACAGGAATTGAATTCTGCGGTAATTATTGATAAGTCCTTAGAGATAGGGGAAGACCCTTACTTTATGGTCGCCATGGCATGGGTTGAATCGCGCCTTAAAACTGGCGCAGTTTCACATACTGGAGATTACGGAATCTTTCAGATCAATTATAGATTCTGGGGGAAGAAGTGGGGATATAAAACCCGCCAAAAGTTTTTAGTGGATATGTCTAGCACTAATCATGCTACTGTTGCCGCGGCAGTTGTCCTTAAGGATATGAGAAGATATAAATCCTGTCAGGGTCTAAATCTTCCGGCGTGTTATAATGGAGGACCTAATTGGCAAAACTCCAAGAACAAAGAACTAATCCTAAAGTATGCTACCAAGGTCCACCGAATGCGAGGAATATTTAAAAGAAAGTTTCCAGACTGGGTTGTTCAATGAGTGGCGGACAGTATGAAATAAAGATTTCTACTCTTCTTAATGGTGCAGACAAGTTGGAAGATGATCTAGAATACTTGTGCTCCCTGGTGGAACAACCTGATAAAGAGTTTCATATCGCGGATGCTGTAGTTTATGCTCGTGCGGTGACGGCTGTCACTCAACAGTTAGATTTTATTATTGAAGATCTTTCTCATAATGAGTTAAGCGATGACGAGGAATGTGTTAAACTGTCACATGAGGAAGTAATTTCACTTACATCCTACACAGAAAACTCAGAAGATGCACTTAAAATGCTGGAGGAAATATGCGGGATTTCACTACAAAGCAATTAGCTTATATGAGCTTTTATTATTTTTCCATTATTTTCTTGGTAGCCTGCATCTTGTTTGACATTACTCAAGATACTGTAACTGGGTTCACGTTTGGTTACGGCTTTGCTTTGTTATATATGATTGCCCGCACACGGCAAGTTTTACGGTTAATGGAGGACCTAAATGATCACCAATCAAAAGATTGACGTAGGGGACGTTACTTACTCTCCCCTTTCACATGTGTTGCGTTTTACTGTTGCAGCCAACAGCGATGCGATTCGCACCATTGAGGATATCGTCGGCAGAAATGATATGTCCATGGAAGAGATCGCCGAAGAGATGGGTAAGATCTTAGAACAAGCTATTCGTATGGGTTACACTCGTGGTGGTATGCGAAGAAGGTTTGACTAATGCTGTATAAGATTTGCAACTTGGCGATAGTAGTGGCCTATTACCCAGTCTACCTCTCTATTCTTGCCGTAGATAAGATTAAACAAAAACTTGACATAGACTGAAACTCGTATAAGATAGAGTATGTTAAAAAATATTACAACCTATGCCATGGTGAGCGCCCTTAGCGTTGCGTGCTTAGGTATGTTGGCTATTATTATGCTACGAGAAACATTTAAAGGACCTGACTTTGGATCACCTGACGAGTAATAACTGGGTATCTCTTGGGGGAGAGTCTATCACAGACATCCGCCAGCGAATCCAAAAACGTTTTGATGACGACCGCTTTACGTTTCACGTTGGCACCGACAGCAAGCAATACCGAGACTATACAACTATAACCACGACCATTTGCTTCCGTGAGGATACAAAGGGTGCGCTTGTTGCATACCAACGGAACAAGATAGAAAACTTTAATAATATAACCGAAAGGTTAATCCATGAAACAGTGGTATCCTTGGAAGCAGCAGCCATGGTCCAAGAGATCACGGGCAAGCCCCCAACAATTCACGCAGATGTTAATACCGAAGAGAGCGCCTTAAGCAATCGTTCACTTAGTGCTATAGTAGGTATGGTAAATGGTATGGGGTTCCCGGTCAAAGTCAAGCCTGACGCCTGGGCAGCCGATATCGCAGATATGTTTACGAGGTAAAATTGACTACATCAAAGAAGAAACGCAAGTGTTTGCTAGCCTGCGCCCGCAAGGGATTCTCTTTGCCCGCCATCAATCTCCGTCTAAAGAAGGAGTGTTTGAGCGAGGTTAGTAAAGAGGAGTGGTTACTGTGGAGTAATTATTATGTAGGGATCCTGAAAGATGATCCTTACTTTGAGCATGAGCTTATTGACAATAATCGGTCCTTGGCGTGGTTTGCCAGAGAGATCAACCGCCGAAGAACACAACAAATAAACTCCTGAAAGGAAAAAGGATGACTCAAGAAGAAATGTATACGAAACAAGTAGAAACATTTAAGACGTTTTGTAAGAATAACCGCTTACGTTTAAAGGAGGATGGAGATGGTCTACCCGTGGCCCGAGCCATCGGGAAGTTTAAAGATGATCAATTCTTTTGTAATTTTAAAGATGGGACAATTGGAGTGTACGTAACTCGCGAGTCCCCAAGACAATTTACTTATCTCAATAAGAAGTTAATGAAGATGGGGTGTATGCCTACTCAACTGGGAGACTTTGAGGCAGCCTATGACTTAGAGTGGATGAATATTCCACCCGTCGCGAGACTCCTCAAGATCAAGAAGGGTGCTGCCAAAGTTAGTGACCCTAAGTGGTTAAGACAATAAAATGGTTAAGATAGCAGATGACACCGAGGCACGAAACCTTGATGAATGGAAGGCAAAGTTTGGAGAAGATGGAACGCAAGAGTCCACTGCGGAACTCGCCGCCAAATTTATGTTTGCAATGTCGCATTATCATGATAGAATGCGATTGCACATTATGTTACACCCGTTATTTTTTGTAGCGGGATTTTTAACCGCCATGTATTTATTGTAGGAGCACAGAGATGGCTACACGACCCGGAAGACTTATTGATAAAACATTCACCTCGTTCACGGAAGCGAGCGGCCGCCTAGAAGATACGATCGGGTGGGTAACTAAAGCAAAGGATTTCGCACACGAGTTTGAGCCCGGCTGTAAGGCAGAGGTCACGCTGCACCTGTTAGAAGAAGTGTTGGAAAAAGCCGGAAGAGAATTAGATAGAGCATCAACCGAATTAGCAATGGAGGTTTTCGGAGACAAATGAAAGACCAAAAAAAGTTTGAGAAAGATATTCAGGCGATCCTAGAGAAGTTCAGTTTTGACGACCAAACTCGTCGCGAAATTTTTTCTCTAGTGATTGAAGCAACCAAGGCAGACAAGCCACAGAAGCCAAAGAAAGGCAGTAAAAATGATTAACACCACTAATGAGTTTGAGTCCACCGTCAAGGAATTCGTCAATAAGCTCACAACCATTGAGAACGAGATGACAATCCTTCGCCAAGACCGAACAGAATTGTTCACAGAGATGAAGAGCAAGCTTGATCCCCGCTCATTCCGAGCAGCCGTCAAGATCCACAATCTTCAAAAATCCACTCCGGATCAAACTTCTTTGTCAAGAATCTTGGATGTTTTGGAAACTGCTGAATAGTTATAGTACTATGGGGTAAAGCCGGCAGAACCACTTCAACTTTGCATAGCCTTCTACAAGGGGGCAGGGAAGTGGCACAACCAAGTCGTCCGAAGCACCACCCAAAGTAAATATTCGCACGCAGAACTGATTATGCCCGATGGACAATCCATAAGCATCCAACCTTTCTCAACGGCAGGCGTCCGGAAAATAGTTTTTAATGAGTACGAAGATCTGGAAGACTACGATATGATCTGTGTGCCGGCAACTTCAGCGCAAATTGAGACTATTGAGAAATTTTTCGCCGATACAGCAGGGGATGGTTATGATTGGCCTGGCATGATCTTATCAAAGTTCACGCCGTTCTTTATTAAGCGGACAGGACGTTGGTATTGTTCCGAATGGATTGCCTACGCCTTAAGGCTAGCAGGAGCCGTGGATAACTTGTATCATTACCCGGATCTCACACCGCAAAGACTCTATGAGGTGCTTGAGAATTATGCAGATAAAAAAATATCGCTAAACAAAATAGAACAATAATAATATACTAATCTAAAGTATGAAAGGAGTGGCATTATGACCGCTGAAAATATTAATTACCAACAAATTTATGAAGACGAGATGACGGAGAGTCTGAAGACTTCACTGGAAAAGCCCTTGAGGTTTTTTGAGTTGTCTAACGATGATCGTACATTCGTAGAAGAACTAATTGATCTCGGCTATCGCCGTGCGCTAGAGGATGCTTTAGATCCCGAAGTTCTTCAGGATACGGCTGCGCTAGCCGGCGAGATGGGGACACAGCTTTATAACTTCTCTAATCTGATTAATACCTATTTAAATGAACAGAATGTTGGGGATGAAACCTAATTATAGGGAGGGAGATCTTGTTACCTTTATAAGGTTCGGGTCTCTTACGTTATGCCAGTTGCTAACTAGTTCACCGCCTGCGGCACGGGAGTGCCCCATCAAAGAGTTAGCCGTCCCAAGTTATTACGACCATATTTATAAAAACCTTGAAGGAAAAATGGGTTTGGTCGTCTATGTTGCAAGGAATAAGTTAGATCAGCCCCTTGGTTACCGAGTTTTAATAGAAGGCCACGAGATGTTTTGTAAGTCTAAAGTTGCCCAGAAATATTTTAAACTCACGGAGAACCAAGGAGATGAGAGTAGGTGATTTAGTAAGATTTAAGGTTACGGATCACCAAACCCATTGGGATATGGGCTTGTTAGTGCGGTATGACCGCTTCATTAAGATTGGCGAGATCATTAAAGACGGACAGCTATACTATGCGCCAGGTCGTCTAATTGAAGTACATCAGCGTGGCCAAAAATAATATTAATATCTCCTAAACAGAGTTAGATAGACTACATATATTAAGTCTGGCGCACTCCATAAGGGGAACTCACACCCGTGTCAGAAGCATGTGAACTATTAGGAGGAATTAATTATGGTAAAAGTAGTAATAAATGACGCTCAAGGGCTAGTCTCGCGAGCCGGCAGCGGATCGGAAATTAATAACGCTGCAAAATTAGGTGGAGCCCTTTATACCGCCGGTAGTGCCAGTGCGGCTGTGACAACCACTGGTCCAGAACTCACAGGACAACTGGTGGAACTTGTTACCAGTGATGGTAATGCCAAGCGAGTCAGCCTTCCTTTGGCGACAGGGGCAGGTCAGATGGTCTTTGTAGTTGAAACAGCAGGAACAAATTCGGCCGTCGTTCGCAACCAGGCTAATGATACCACTCTTGCAACTGTTGCAGCTAACACTTATGTTCTCTGTGTCAGTACAGCATCCGGTGACAACTGGAAAGCTGTACCCAGCATTTAGGAGTAAATAAAATGGTAAAAGTAGTAATAAATGATACCCAAGGGGTGATGCAAAGAATGGGCAGCGGTGCCGAGTTCAACTCCAGCTTGAAGTTGGGAAGCGTCGCTTACACGGCAGGGTCTACGATCACAGCCGGAGCCTCGGCTGCTCAACTAGGGTCAGAACTAGTGCAATTAGTTGACAGCGCAAATAACGCACATACTGTACAAATGCCTCTGGCTTCGGGTGCTGGTCAAGTTATTATTGTGTGCAATGTTGACTCTGCTCAATCTGCTGTCATCCGCAATAATGCAGATAATACCAATTTGGCTACCGCCACTGCTGGGGCATCAGTTCTTCTGGTGAGTAGCGCAGCGGGTGATAACTGGTCGGCTCATTTGAGTATCTAGTTAAGTAGCGAGCGATGATTGCTCTAAAGAGGCACTCCTTCGGGGGTGCTTTTTTATTTATACAAGTTATATAAAGTTTGGTATCCTTGACCTCGGAGAAAGTATGAGCGACGAAAAGAGGCCCCCACTCCGTAAGGACCGTCGGCGAGCAAAAAAGAAAACATATAAGTTAACCAAGCGACACGTACAGATGATCCGCTCTCAGAAGGGTAAGCAATCCATTAGAGAAATAGCGAAGTGGTTTGCTCGCGAGACCCATTATATTTATAAAGTGTCTCCTTCTATGGTTCACCATATCCTCACCGGCAAGAGACATTCGCCAAAAACGGATAATGTTTCCATTTATGATCTAATTGAAGAGGATGTTTCGGACGAAGAACTTCAACGTTTAGACCCTAAGAAAGTTAATTACGAATAAAACCCAACCTAATCCTTTTATAATAACTATTTATACTACTCTAACTAGTGGAGAACGAGCATGGTAAAAGTAATAATCAACAACTCACAGGGCGTCAAGAGCAATGTCGGTGACGGTGTGGTATTTGAGAGTGGGCTCGTCTCCCCCAATCACATTGCCCTTACTTTGGGTGACACTGGTCAAGCTGTAGGCACAACGACTGCTAAGATGAGGTCCAATGTTAACACGGGACCCATCATCGGAACAGGGATAACGGAGCAAGCCACGAACAACGGTGCTACAACTCTAACCAATACGATGCTCTCCCAGGGCTATGTTACCGTTACTTCTGATGGAGCCAACACGGCTGTGACAATGCCCACGAAAGCTCATATCATTGAGCTTTTCGGAGGAGCCGACAATATTACTGTGGGAGATTACATAGAGTGGACCCTCTACAACGACTTCAACTCCACCACTCTCGCTAACACTCTCAAACTGACCGCCAATACAGGGCAGACAGTTCAGCTAAATCAGTGTGTCTTGGTGCGCAGCCAATGGCAAGGCAACCAAAGCGCCAATGCCGTCGCCGGCAACGCCAATGGGCGCTTTCGGACTCAGGTTACAAATGTAGATGGGTCTACTGCAACATTTCGTATTTCATAAAAGAATGGAGAGTTAAACAATGGTCAAGGTAATAGTTGATAATGAACAAGGACTGGTACAATATGCCGAAGGTGATGGCGTCACTATCAACAATAGGTTAAACTCCCCCGGTCCTGTAACTCTGGGGACTACTCCTGTTTTGGCGGAACTCGCTGCTAGGATAAACACAGGGGTTCTTAATACTCCTATTATCCACACTGGCCCACCGCCAGCAGCAGGTTCGGGAGCCGGCACCCATACTATAACAGCAGCAGAGATCGCTACTGGATATGTGACTGTTACAGGAACTGGTGCCGACACCGCCGTCACACTACCAAGCGCAGCGGACTTCATTCAGGTCTTTGGGGGTACAGTCACCGCTGACCTGACAGTAGGTGATGCCATTGAGTGGTGTCTTCATAACGATGCAACAAATGTTCTTTTTACACTCAGCCTTCAGAGTAATGGTAGTGCTTCCACCCCAAGTGGACAACAACAAAGAGTGGCAGCTAATTCCGCAGACCAATCTACATCATTGGTGGCAGGTACTCCTGTGGCTAGGTTCAGGTCCATCGTTCAAAACATCGGCGGAGCCACTCCGGTAATCCGCACCTACCGACTATGATTAAGACGCTTATTATAAGGAACACACCAGATGGTTAAAGTAAAAACTAATAATACCCACGGAATAGTCCAGTATGCTGAGGGGGATAATACGGAGTTTGAGAATGGGTTCACCGCATCCGCCCACACTTCTGTTACACTTGGTAATCTTACTCAGGCAACCGGCCGCATTACCGCCAAGATAGATACAGGTGTTCTAAACGGTCTCATCATACGCTCGGAGGTAGCCTCTCCTGACGCAGGGTTCGTGGCCACTGGCACAATTACGGCGACACTCTTATCGTCGGGCTATGTTAGGGCCACTTCTGATGGTGTAGACATGGACATATACCTGCCAACCAGAGCATCAATGCTTTTTGTTTTTGGCGGGGCAGACAAGATTACTGTGGGAGATTGTATTGAGTGGTGTCTAACCAATGACTCCACTAATGTTCTCCATACTTTGGTATTAGCACCGAACACTGGTGCGAGTGGCCCTGGAAATGCAGGCAAAAGAATTGCCGCCAATAGCGCAAACAACGCTGCCTCCCTTATCGGCGGAACTTCTGTGGCTCGCTTTTGGACTGTCATTACTAATGTTGATGGCTCCAGTGCCACCTACCGCATAAGTTAACATATAACTAAATAAAAACTTGACGCCCATCCAAGGCATGATATTATGACTTACTTGAAAAAGGAAGAAGTATGTCAATTCATGATTCAGTCTTTGCTGCCGCCGGGATCCACGAAGCAGTAGACCGGTGTCTTAATAATATGTGGAAGGGTACTATTTTCAGTGAGTACCCAGGCTTGACTGCTAAGAACAAGGGCTGCACCGTCGGGGAACCGTATGTTGCAGCCTACATGGCGGCTGAGCATGGTTCAATCGTAGAGCCACCAGTCCACTCGGACCATGATCGCATTATTGACAGTTTCAAGACAGAGATTAAGTTCTCTTTGGCCGGCAAGGAAACCTTGCGAGGTGAGCCTTGCCTTATGGTTGATAAGTTTGCTTTCAATCATATTGCTGCGGGGAAGGACTGGGATCGCCTGATTTTCATGGGCATCAACCCTGCTCCTGATCAGTGTCTCTTAAAAGAACATAGAACGCAGATTGGACAGCCCCATATGGAGCGCCAGTGCTACTTTATGGAAAAAGAAGATTTTATAAATCATCTAAAGACGGACGACTTTGATCCCTTTAGGCGACAGCAGGGGGGCGTGTCGGGCGGCAATGATGATTATATTGTTTCCAGTTCGCTCAGTTTCTATCAACTCACTGCGTTGCCTTTCGTTAAACACATTTCTCAGTGGTAAATAAAAAACTTGACCTACCCCATATCCATGATATTATGCATATGTAAGGGAGAGAGATAAATGGGTTATCGGACTAATCAATGCCAGCAATGTGGTCAATACGGGCACAACCGTCGTGGTTGCCCACAAATCAAAGAAGCCCACGCCAGAGTTGAAAAGCTTGCTGA
>Ga0209337_1000824_pt1 | contig 24701 bp, 24 predicted proteins | sample LinPmetageLP53_FD_184044 | JGI IMG/M metagenome (GOLD analysis project Ga0209337, IMG submission 184044) | Marine viral communities from the Pacific Ocean - LP-53 (SPAdes) (version 2) | ecosystem: Environmental > Aquatic > Marine > Oceanic | place: Pacific Ocean | collected 2010-02-08 | reverse complement strand
TTTAATAGTCAATCTTGACAATTTTTATTCAGGAAACTACAGAGATCACATTTATTTAAATAGCAGCAAATTTAATGAATATTTTCACACTGCTCATGACGTAGCATTTACTGAACATCAGTATACTGCCTCTAGCGAACTAAGGAATAGAATGCTCAATGAGCTATTTCATGAAGTAGTCAGGGTTATTCTGCATCAAGATGATATGAATTCAATGTTTCATTCTATCGAAAATAGAAGCCCATTTCTAGATAGAAATCTTTTTGAAATGTCTATGAAGATACCTACTGAGCACCTGATAAAAAATGGATATAATAAGTCTATTCTACGAGATTCTATGAAGAATATTCTTCACGATGATGTGAGGCTTTTTAGAGAAAAGCGAGGCTTCAATGCTTCTATCACTTCTTTTCTAAATATGAATTCAAAAAAGTTTAAAGATTTTATGAAAAAAGACAGTGTAATTTATGAACTAATTAATAAAGACGACTTTTTAAACCTCCTGAACCAAGACAGCTATCCTAACAGCTACAATAAATTTATTTTTAGAGTTATTAGTAGTAAAATGTTTTTAGAAAACAATAATTTCTGAGTCAACAATGAAAAAAATATGCTATTTACTTAATCATCCGAACGACATACCATGGGCGATTTTATTAAAGAATACAAAACCAGAAAATTGTGATTTTAAGGTTTTTATTATAAACTTTACTGCAAGCGACAAGTATAACTGGGCAGCAAAAACAGGAAAAGGCAAGTCTATAAACCCCTGTATACAAGATAAAGATGTTTCTGACATTGTCAAAGCCTACGACGAAGAAGAAACAATAACAATCATCAATTCTGAACTAGAATTTCATAATAAGATAACTAGCGAAAATTTTGATGTTGCAATCTCTAGAGGGAAAGAGTTTTTTATTTTTAAGGAATTCGCAAAAAAAAGCATAGCGCTGTCTATGGATAGAAGTTTTTTCATACGTTTGCTGCATTCACTGTCATACTATAACAATCTAAAGATATATTTGCAAAATGAAAAGTGGATAGACAAAGATATATGCGGAAATTTTTGCATGGCTATTGGATCTACACCTGGTGACTATAATATTGTTAACAACAACTTAGCAAAATTCGAATTCATTGATATCATGGGCCATTATAAACATGTGCTTGATGGCATTGGAAGAGATAGTGTAAGAGAAGAATTAGGCCTGGCTATCGATGAAAAGATTGCTTTCTTAAACTTTAGGAAAGCATCAAATCCAATATCTGCACATAGATCAAATAAAGATTTCTTTGATAAGTCTAGGGATATGATTTTAGAGTTTAAGAAAGCAGGATACAAAATCTTATCTAGGGAACGTCTTGATAAAGAGAATATCTTGTGGGATTCTTCAAGAGGTATGTCAAATGCAATTCAAAAAGTAGAAGACTTGATAGACAAAAAAATAAACGGTCACGATGGATATCCACCATCAGTCTTCAGGGCTGTATATGCATCAGACGTTATTATCTCAGCAGATGTATCAGGGATATGCACTAAGGAGGGTTTAGTCTGTAGAACACCTGTTTTTCTTCCATACGATGACTATTTTTTGGAAAAAATTAAATCAAAAGATCACCTGGATCCAGTTAGCCCTATTTTTGTTGATATGGTAAACAAAGGCATGATAACAAATACTTTTGATGAAAGCTTTTTTTCAAATTATAATGAAAATGTTGAAAAGTTTGTTTCTAGATGGTACAATACAGACATAGATTTATTTTGGAAAAAAGTGCTAAACTAATATGATAAAAACAGTAGGCTTAATACTTTGTAGGGCGGGTAGTAAGGGTGTGCCTGGAAAGAATAAAAAAATAATAAATGGTCGCCCATTATTCTCATACCAGGTATCAAATTTAAGAAATGCAGGTGTTGAAGAAGTCTATATTAGCACTGATGACGAAGATATAAAAATTCTAGAAAAAGAATATAATTTTATTGCTATTGACAGACCTTCAGAAATTTCTAATGATACAGCAAAATGCGAAGCTGCATTGCTTCACTTTGCGAATCTTGTTAATTTTGATATTCTTGCATTTGCGCAAGCAACATCACCAATGTGCCCACCGACATATCTAGCGCAGGGAATAGACATGGTCGTTAATGACATGTGTGACTCAGCAGTAAGTGTTGTAGAAGAGCACTGGTTACCAAGGTGGGACATGGCAATGAATCCACAGGGATGGGAACCTTCAAAACGCCCAAGAAGGCAAGACAGGCCGTGTCTTTACGTTGAAAACGGAGCTTTTTATATTACTAAGCGAGAATGCTTATTAGAATCAGGGGTAAGGTATAGCGGAAGTATCAAGCCTGTCGTTATGCCGCTAATAGATAGTTTTCAGATAGACACTTACGATGATTTCGATCTTATGAAAAAGTTGATGGAAAAATGATAATAGCTGAAATTGGATTAAATCATCTGGGAGATAGAAAAATATTAGAATATTTTCTACATTCTCTAGTAAACTCAGCAGTAGATGCAGTCACCCTTCAGATAAGGGAGGAGGATTTTTATAATAATTCTCATTGGGCTGATTTTAAACTCGGTGATGACTTATATAGACACGCATCAAGAGAAGTAAGGACAGCCGGCAAAAAGTTTGGCTTGGCCGTGTCTGACAAAGCAAAAATTACACAGTTCAAACATGATTGTGACTTTTTTAAAATACTGAGCAAAGATCTTAAAAGACCAGACGTATTGTCAGCATTTAAAAAAACAGAAGTAAAATGCTTTCTATCGACAGGGAACGCTAGCTTCGATCAAATAGAAGAAGCACTGTCATTTTTAAACAGTGATACAACTTTAATACACACAAGGCTAGACAACAAAGTAAGCAGTGTTAATTTATTAGCAATCAATACAATGAAACAAAAATTCTCTGAACCTATTGCATTTGGAAATCACTGTGAAAATCTAAATGTTTTATACGCAGCAACTGTATTTGATCCAAGCGACTATTTTTTCTATATAAAAGAAGGTGATGTTTACGAAGTCCCGCCAGATGATAAGCACGCTGTTGGCCTTGCAGATGTTAATAAAATCTGTAAAAACATAGTACAATTAAAGCAATCTATCGGCACAGGAATAAAAGCTGAGTCAAGAAATATAATAGAAGGACAAGAATGAAAAATTTAAAAAGTATAGTACTGGGTGGCACACGAGGCATTGGCGGTGCAATTAGCGACAGGCTATCAGAAATAACAGACGTATCAAAATACTCTTCTTTAGAAGTTGATACTGGAAATTTAGAAAACATTGACATGCTAATTAGAGAAAATCCCAGTACAGACATTTTAGTACTCAACACTGGCGGCCCTCCAGCAATTGACTTTTTTAATATAACAGACGATCATTGGGAAAAATATCACAATCAGCTATTTTTAGGTTTTTGCAAAATACTTCAAAACATCCACATCAATGACGGAGGTTTTGTATTTCTAGTATCTTCGTTCAACATTAAAGAGCCTAATCCAGGCCTAATTTTGTCAAATGCATATAGGCTTGCTTTTGTTAGTGTTTTTAAGTCATTAAGTAAACTTATGGCAGAAAGAAAAGTGAGCTTTATTAATATTGCTCCCGGACCAATAAAGACAGATAGGCTGAAAAATCTAGTCTCAAATCTTGATGAGTTTGAAAAAACGCTGCCAATGAAATACGCTGCAGATCCTGATGAAATTGGAAGATTTGTCAAGTCTATTGTTGAGCAAGATATCGGATATCTTTCAGGTGTTTCTATTAATTTTGATGGCGCACTTTCAAACTATATACTTTAGGACAATAATATGAAAAAAAGAGCATTAATTACCGGCGTTAATGGCATGGATGGAAGCCACCTTGCTGAGTTTCTTCTTGAGAAAGATTATGATGTATACGGACTAGAGCGGAGGACGAGCACACTGAATAGAGCAAATACTTCACATTTAGTTGACAAAATAAAATTTATTCAGGGTGACTTGACAGACAAGAACTCTTTAATAAAAGCGCTAGAAGCGTCTGATCCTCACGAAGTTTATAATTTAGCTGCGCAGTCATTTGTCGGCGCAAGCTGGAACTTAGCTGAGTATACAACAAAAGTTAACGCATTAGGTGTTTTAAATCTGCTTGAGTCAATAAGGGAACACAATAAAGACATAAGGGTTTACCAGGCCAGTACTTCTGAGATGTTTGGTGGAGAGCCCGACAAAGTACCACAAAATGAGTATACACCTTTCCACCCAAAGAGTCCTTATGCAGTTGCAAAGCTCTATGCACATTGGATATCTAAAAATTTTAGACAGTCATACGATATGTTTATTTGCTGCGGCATTCTATTTAATCATGAGTCTGAAAGACGAGGTATTGACTTTGTTACAAGGAAGATCACTGACGGCGTCGCAAAAATTCACCTTGGACTCCAAGACAACATAAGCCTTGGAAATTTAGACCCAAAGCGCGACTGGGGATACGCACCAGACTATGTAAGATCGATGTGGCTAATGCTCCAGCAAGACAAAGAATTCTTTTTCAACAACAAGGTAGGCGATTTTGTAATAGCTACCGGCAAAGCCCACAGCGTGAGGGAGTTTTTAGATAGATCATTCAGCTGTGTTGGTATAGAAAACTGGCAAGATTACGTTGTACAAGACCCTAGATACATGAGGCCTGCAGAGGTTCATTGTCTTCAAGGCGATCCAACAAAAGCAAGAGAAATTTTAGGCTGGGAGCCAACTGTTACATTTGAAGAAATGATAGCAAGAATGGTAAGCAACGATATTAACCTTCTTAAGAAGTAAGAAGTAGTTAACATTGAAAATAAAAAATCACATAAAAAACCTTAATGGACAACCAGACTACAGCTACGTGTATGTAGTTAGTGAGATAGGGATTAATCATAACGGCTGTATAGAAACTGCTTTATCACTAATAGAAGCTTCACACAGCGCCGGCGTTGACGCTGTAAAGTTTCAAAAAAGAAATTTAAGCAAAATATATACAAAAAAAGTATTAACTGATCCAAATAGCGCTGAATGGAATATTGATTATCTAATACCTGTTTTAGAAGAAGTAGAGTTATCAAAAGAAGACTATCTTAAAATCAAAGAAAAGTGTGAAAGTCTAAGCCTAGACCTGATAGTGACACCGTTTGATAATGACTCAGCAAAATTTTGCAATGAATTGAATGTATCTGCATTTAAAATAGGTTCTGCTGATATGGTGAATTATGAGCTAATAGAGTTATGTCATAAATTTGACAAACCTTTGATTATCTCTACTGGCATGTGGGATGAAGAAGAGATTAAGAAGTCAATAAACTTTTATAATAAAAATTTTAAGGATATGGAATTCTTCATGCTATTGGCAAATTCAACGTATCCTACACCTTACGAGTCAATTAATCTAAAATATCTTACAAAATTAGCTAGATTACATAGTCTCATTGGTTACTCTGGTCACGAAAGAGGTGTTTTTATTCCAACAGCAGCTCAAGCCCTCGGCGCTTCAATTATAGAAAAACATATAACTTTTGACAGATCACAAACTGGTCCAGACCACAAAGCTTCAATGCTACCAGAAGAATTCAAAGAGATGGTATTGAATATCAGAAACACTTCGCTTGCTTTAGGGAAGCATAAGGTAGTCAATCAGGCTGAAAAATTAGCAAAAGAATCTTTTGCAAAGTCTGCTTACGCAATTAGTGACATGAAAAAAGGTCATGTTTTGAGAAGGAAAGATATAGTATTTAAGTCACCAGGCAAAGGCATACACCCACACCAACTTGAAGAATTTATTGGCAAGAAGATAATGTCAAGCATTGAATCAGGTTCATGCATAAGTGATATGCATTTTGAGGAGATTGTTAAAGTGTCTAGTTGGGCCTTACCTTCGTATAGCAAGCCTTGGGGTGTAAAGTGTAGATTTCACGACTTTGAGGAGTACAAAGCTTTAAACTCACCAGTTGTTGAGTTTCACTGTAGTGAAACAGATCTAAATGTAAATTTCAACACATACGCAAAAAATACACAGCTTGTTATGCATGCACCTGAGATATTTGGTAGAAATCTTGTAGATATATGTTCTGATGATAAGTTTGTTATCAAAGAGTCTATTGATCTTTTACAAAAGTCAATAGACAAAACGCTAGCTATTTCAAAATATTTTAATCATAAAAAACCAAAATTTGTAGTTCATCTAGGCGGAATGTCATTAGACCATGTTGTGAAAGATAGAAGGTATGATTTATTTCTTGAAAGCGCAATAGAAAACTTTAAAAAATTAGATTTTAACAGTGACGATATTGATGTTATTCCTGAAAACTTGCCACCAAGGCCCTGGTATCTTGGAGGGCAATGGTTTCAGTATGGTTTCATGAGATCAGATGACATGATATCATTTTGTAATCACTTTAATCTAAAAATGACATATGACGTATGCCACGCAAAATTACACTGCAATCATGATAGCATATCATTAGAAGAATATACTAAAAAAGTGATGCCTCTAGTCAGTCATTTGCATCTATCAGATGCAAGAGGCATAGATGGAGAAGGCCACCAAATAGGCGAAGGTGATATTGACTTTGACTTACTATTTAACACAATTGAAAAATCAAAAAATAATGATTATACTTGGGTTACAGAAATATGGTCTGGTCATTTAAATCACGGCACAGGTTGTAGAAAATCAATGCATAATTTAGGCAAGTATAATAAAATTATTTAAGGGAAAAGTATGGTATCTATAATAATAACAAACTATAACTACGGAAAGTATCTAGGCAGATGTATTAGAAGCTGTCTACAACAAAAGAATGTAGAAGTAGAAATAATTGTCGTAGATGACGGATCAACTGATAGCTCACTTGATGTGCTAAAATCGTTTGGTGATAAAATAAAAGTCTACAAAACACCTACTAATTCTGGTGTTGCTGCAGCATCAAATATAGGAATAGCAAAGTCATCAGGTCAATTTATTATAAGAGTTGATGCTGATGATTATGTTAGTGAAAATATGTCTTTCTTTTTAAGGACTTATCTAGTTGCAAATAAAGATGCATTTTGTGTTTCTTGCGATTATCATCTTGTCGATGATCATGAACAATTTCTAGAGAGAAAATACGCATCAGTAGACAATGTTTCTTGTGGTATTATGTATCGAAGAGATCTTTTAGAAAGAATGGGTGGATATAATCCTGAAATGAGGCATAGAGAAGAAGAAGAATTAAGAAAGCGGTTAGGTGACTTTTACAACATTCATCACCTTAACATACCCTTCTATCGCTATAGAATGCACAATACTAATAAGACAAAGTCAAAAGAATATAAAACAGTTGTGGTTTAGTTTATTATGAAAAGATATTTCAAAGACGACCAGTATGAGTCATACAAGTCGGTACAAGTAAAACAGTGGAATATTAAGTCTACTAAAAAAAGAGCAGTGTATGAATATGAAACGATATTCAATCATTTTTACCCATTACTTGAAAAGACTTCTCTTCGTGATAAAAGAAGAAAGTATGAAATGATTTGTTTGGGAGCGAGAAACACACATGAAAAAAGTTGTTTTATAGACTTATTTAGTAAAAAAAATAGTAAGATTAAGATATTTTCTCTTGATATTGCGCCAAATGCAGCTGTTGATTATCACTATGATTTTGCAGACATGCCTGACGCATGGTCGGGCAGATTTGACGTAATCTATACAAATGCACCCGATCATGCGTTTGATTTCAGTACTTGCTTAACAGAATGGAAAAGAGTTCTAGCAAATAATGGAACTATTATTATTGGAATTTCTGACATAAACTTACAAGAATCTGATTATCAAGCAATGAAAGGAAAATTAAATCTAACACCTCAAGACTGCATGCTGTTTAGTAAAAAAGAATTAGACGACTTATTTTTATCAAGTTTCTCTAAAGTTACTTATATTGACAGATCAGCCGTGATGCCTGAAGCAAAAAAAATGAATTACAATTACTGGATATGCGAAAAGTAGAGCTTAGAACGGAAAACTGTTAAATTGTCAATTAATAAAGTAAATATTTGCTATAAAAGTGAAATAATATGAAGTTCAGACAATATTCCCATTGGAAAGATTCAAAAGATAATGGAACTAGTAAGAGTATATACTATAATTCATTGTTAAAAAAGAGAAGATTTAGAATGCTTTTTGATTTTATTTTGGACAACAAAGAAGACTTTTTTAAACATGCAGACGCAAGCAAAATAAAAATTCTAGACATTGGCTGCAGCTCAGGACTAGGAATAAAAGAAGTCAGCAGCAGACTTAGCTGCTTGTCAGATAATATTTTGTATTTTGGCGTTGATATAAATCAAGAAGCTATAAGCCTTGCAAAAAGTAGAGGATTAAAAAAGACACAGTTTGATTGTTCAAATATTACGAATTTAGAATACTTCAAGAAGTATCCTGATAATTTTTTTGATGTATCATACACAGTATGCACGTTGATGCATATTTCCTCAGGGCATACACTGCCCATGAACCCGTCAGAACAATCCATAGAAATAAATAGAAAAAATAGTGATTTTTTAATTAAGAAAAAATTAATTGATGAGATTGTTAGGGTTTCAAAAGTATGTTTTTTTTATGAATCATTTGCTGTAGAAGGAGTTATAAGTCAAGTGAGTAGCGTCTCTGACGCTCAAGAAGACAATTTTTTAACATTTGATGATTATCATGTTTATAATAATAGTATAAAATTATTAGCTGATCATAATAGTGTGTCTTTGTTTAAGTGTGATACGAAAATGGATCGCATTAGACTGGGATTCACAGGTAGAAATAGGAAGAAAATGAATACAAAAGCTTTGATATACGGCACTGGCTTCCGACCTCCACGAGGAAAGATCACAAGTGTTGACACGTCATCAGGACTAGCAATATTCTCAAATGTTAACATCGATCTAGATCGCAGTCATACAGATAGAAAGTAAAGCGAGGAAATAAAATGAAAATTGGAATAATTGGAAACGGATTTGTAGGCTCTGCAATCATGCATGGGTTTATACTTCATGTAGAAGACATAATGATTTATGACAAAGATCCAAAGCGTTCAACTCATAAGTTGAATGAACTTGTTGACATGTCAAACGTTATATTTGTATGCGTTCCCACACCTATGTTTGAGTCAGGAGAGTGTGATCTTTCAATTGTTGAAAGTGTGTCAGAAGAACTATCGTCTTACGAGAATATATCGAAAAAAGTTGTTGTCATTAAGTCAACAGTTGTTCCAGGCACAGTTGAGAAATTAGCTAAAAAATATCCAAAAATGAATTTTGTTTTTAATCCTGAGTTTTTGACAGAAAGAAAAGCTAGACTAGATTTTATCAACACTTCTAGAATAGTGCTTGGAAGCAATAAGGATATCGCTGTCGACATTGTTGAAGAATTATACAGAATTAGATTCCCTCACACAAAAATAATTAAAACAGACTTTGGGACTGCTCAGCTTATCAAATACATGGCAAATTGTTTTTTTGCAACAAAAGTCTCATTTATGAATGAAATGAATCAGGTATGCACAGCTATCGGTGGCGACTGGAACAAGGCAGTTGAGGGATTTATCACAGACGGTAGAATAGGAAATTCGCATATAGACGTTCCCGGTCATGACGGTGATATGGGATTTGGCGGAAAGTGTTTTCCAAAAGACTTAAATGCCATGATTAAAAAGGCAGAAGCACTAGGTGTAAATCCTACAGTTATGAAAGGTGCCTGGAAAAAGAACGAAGAAGTAAGAAAAGAGCTAGACTGGTATGATATACCGGGAGCAGTGAGTAGAAATAATGATAGCTAGACCAAATGAAGATTTCATAAGAAATCATAGAGTAGTATTTGTAACAAATGCGATGGGATCTGTAACTTGCTTAATGAAATGCCAGATCCCACAGAGAGCAATCAATCTTTGGTCTGGTGAGTCTATTGTTTTAGATATAGAATCTTTTATAAACTACAGTAATTCAGAAGAGTATCAAAGTAATGATATAATAATATTTTCAAAGGTAATACCTTACTTTAGAGAAGATATTTTTAATTGTCTCGATAAGATAAAAAGCAAAGTGAAGTGCATTTTCTCAGAAGCAAGCGAAGAAAGCTCTTTTGAGATATTCTCTGTAGAAGGCGAAGAGTATCATTCAATTCATCTTGAGAATAAAGAAAAACTAGAAAAATTTGCTACATATCTAGATGGTTTTCTATACGAATCAGATAAACTCAAAGACCGTATTAACACTTACTTTCCAGGTATGACATGTTTGCAAGTCAGACACATTCATTCAAATTGTCATAATGCACTCAATCCCCTGTCGCCTATGGGTGCAAAAGACAAAGAGTTGAATTATGAAAACTTACTCAATCAGTATTATAAGCCTGATATAACAAAAAACTTTAGCAAGATTGGTTATTTAGGTCGCCCAAAATACTGCACAGACTTTCTTTCTCTAGCAAGAACAACATATGAGCTTTCTCACATGGTTGGCAAGACACTAGGATTCTATACATCCAATCCAGGAATACATGACAACATATACGAAACACTAAATGTAGACTTTGCATTTTCTTTTATTGAAGAAAATTTAAATACACAGCATTACTTTGACTATAAGACTGCTAATAAAGTTACAGCACTGTGGTCGCTAGGGATTCCAGGCCTTTTTTCTCCTTTGCCAACTTATAAGCGTGTTTTTAAAGAAAATAATCTTGAATTCGAAAGGTGGAGCATGCCAGAAAAAGAAGTTATCTATGATTCAAAAGGTGATGTAAATGAACATGAAACTTCACTAAAATACGGACATAAAGTAGCTGAGAAAATATTTGCTAGAATAAGTGACAGCACTTTTGAGGATGAAAGAAAAGATCTGTTCATTGTATCAAAGCGATACAATCCAATGAACGTGTTCTGGCTGTATGAAGATGTTTTTAATTTTTGTGAAGGTTTGGAGAAGTAATTGAATATATTAATAACTGGTGTAGCTGGATTAATAGGCTCAAAGTTAGCTGAGTGGATTCTAGATAATACTTCAAACTCTGTTATCGGAATTGATGACTTGTCTGGCGGCTATATAGAAAATGTTGATTCAAGAATAAATTTTATCAACTGTGATTTGTCTTCTGAAGTTGAAAAACTCAATACAGTTTTTGATAAAAATAAAATAGACATTATTTATCATCTAGCTGCATATGCTGCTGAAGGACTTTCTCCTTTTATACGAAGATACAATTATGAAAATAATTTAATATCTTCTGTAAACTTAATCAATAATGCAATTAAGCACAGTGTTAAACGGTTTGTTTTTACTAGCTCAATGGCTGTTTACGGAGATCAAGAGCCACCATTTCATGAAGACATGAAACCAAGCCCAATAGATCCGTATGGTGTAGCAAAATATGCAGTTGAATTAGACTTAAAGATTGCTCATGAACAGCATGGCTTAGAGTACACAATTATTAGACCTCACAACGTTTATGGCGAAAATCAAAATATTTGGGACAAGTATAGGAATGTTTTAGGTATCTGGATGCATCAAATAAAGAACGACATTAACCCGACGATATACGGAGATGGACTTCAAACAAGAGCGTTTAGTTATATTGGAGATGTGCTTGAACCACTCTGGAGAGCAGCCCAGAGTCCTCTGTGTATAGGAGAAACAATAAACTTAGGCGGTATTAAAGAGAATACAATACTTGACGCTTGCAATACACTAATTAAAGTAACAAACACAACCCTCACGCCAGTGTTTCTTGAACAGCGTCATGAAGCTAAGCACGCATTCTCGACTTGGGAAAAATCTGTTGACATGCTAAAATTTGACCATAGAACTTCTTTAAAAGTCGGCCTGGAAAAGATGTGGAAGTGGGCAAAAGAATTAGAAAATAAAGAACAATTTGTATGGGACTCTTACGAAATTGAAAAAGGGTTATACCCATACTGGAGAAGTAAATAATGTATAATATAAGATTTAAATGGTTCAAGTACCAAACTGACAAGTCTGATGTATTTATCAAAAGAGACAATAAACAAATTTTGGTAAATGTAGGTCATGGGTATGGAAGAGCTTACGACAAGCATCTTTACTCCGGTAGAGAGAGCGTTAAAAAAGTTTTGGAAATTGGAACTCGACAAGGTAGTGTAATGCTTTGGTTGGACTACTTTCCAAATGCAAAAATTTACGGAATAGACTTGATAGACCCAAAAGTATCTCATGAAAGATTTACATATGAAAATGTCGATCAGTCAAACAGAGCTCAGTTAGAAAAGTTTTTTGACGAAAATGGCAGTGACTTTGATATCATAGTTGACGATGGGTTACATGCAGCGTATGAGCAGCAAGTGAGCCTTGATGTATGCTTTGATAAAGTCACACCAGGCGGCTTTTATATAATAGAAGATATGCACTGTCAAAGAGAAGAAGAAAAAGACGGTCCACACTACAGACCCACAGTCAATACAAACATGGACATGTATAAACTAATAGAAGAATTCCAGAAAGAAAAATACGATACATGCACAGCGATAAAAAACGTTGAGTTATTCAAAGAAAAGATTCAAAAAATATATATAGAGACAGCTAGAAATTGTAGATGGATCACAATGTCAAAGCCTTCAGAGATTATTTTCATAGAAAAGTCTATGTCTTCAGAATGACATTGAAAAAATAGATTTTTTTTGGTACTATTGTTAGGCAGGAGAAAATATGAAAAATAATAACAATAACAATGAAAAAGATATATTAAATTTTCCGACAGGTAAGCCACATATTTCTTTTTCTGAAGTAAAACAGTGGAAGGAATGTTCCTATAGACACAAACTAGCCTATATTGACAAAGTAGACACTTTTGAGGCCTCACCGTACTTAAACTTTGGAACTGCTGTTCATGAAGGTTGCGAAAGTCTACTTGAAAATAAAACAGTAGATAGCAAGAAAATTCTTTCTGTTATGCGAGACGCTTGGAAAGCTAATGATTTTGAAAATCCAGAGTGGTATAGTAAACAACCTAGTTGGTATAAACATGAGCCGGTATCAGTTTGGGAAACATGGGCTGAAAATTCATGGGACGAAATTCTTGCATACTTAGACAAGACATTTCCAGGTTGGGAGTGTTTCAATGCAGAAGAAGAGTTGTACGAGGAGATAGAAGATAAGTCACTAAAGTTCAAAGGCTTTATCGATGGTGTTCTTAAAGTTCCAAAATCACGAGGCCCGGGTCATGTTTATTGGATTATTGACTGGAAAACAGCAGGTGCATGGGGTTGGAATAGACAGAAAAAGCAAGATTTGGGAATGACAGCACAACTAATTCTCTACAAACATTTTTGGTCAAAAAAGCACAATATTCCCTTGAAAGACATTCGATGCGGCTTTGTTCTATTGAAGCGAGGAGGCAAAAAAGGAAAAATCTGTGAATTAGTTGATGTTTCAGTCGGCCCTAAGACACTCGTGAAGGGCATAAAGATGATGAATAACATGATAAGTGCAGTAAGAAGAGGGATGTTTTTAAAAAATAGACATAGCTGCAAGTTTTGCCCATATTATAATACTGCTCATTGTACCTAAACCAATAGACAATTTATGTTATAATAGTTTAGAAATATTTCATTATACCATATCGGAGATATCTTAATGGCTGAAGAAGAAAAGAAGAAATTTAAAATATTAATGCTTTCTGATCATGCGCTGTCAACAAGTGGTGTAGGCACACAGTCCAGACACCTAATACAAGGGCTTTTGACAAAAGATTGTTGGTCTGTTAGACAGTTTGGTGCAGCAATGAAGCATCAAGATTATAGAACAGTTCATGTTAACGATGACTTTATAATCAAGCCTATCGACGGCTTTGGAAATCCTGACTTAATAAGAGTGACGCTAGCAACAGAAAAGCCCGACATACTCTTTATTTTCACAGATCCAAGATTTTTTACTTGGTTGTTTGAAATGGAAGATGAAATACATCAAATATGCCCAATAGTGTGGTGGCATGTGTGGGACAACTATCCGTATCCAGATTTCAATAAACATTATTATGATGCAACAGATGCAATTAATTGTCATTCTCATATGACATACACGATGTTGAAAGAACATTATCCTGACAAAGTCAAGTTTATTCCTCATGCCTTGCCAGAAGAAATGTTTTTTCCTATTGACACAGCGACAGTAAAAAAACAAAAAGAGCAACTGCTGGGCAATGATAGGAAGGATCACTTTGTTGGCATATGGGTTAATAGAAATGCAAAAAGAAAAAGACCTAATGACGTATTAGCATCATGGTCTTTATTTCTTAAGTCTCTTGAGTCAAAGACAGGAAGCAGGGATGCAACACTAATAATGCACACAGAGCCTACTGATTCGGAGGGCCCAAACCTTTTTGCTACTGCTGAAATGTTAGGAATAGAAAATAATGTATTCTTTTCTAGAGATAGACTAGAGTTTGATAAAATGAACATTTTATATAATATCTCTGATTTTTGTTTGAATATGTCATATGCAGAAGGTTTTGGTCTTAGCACACTAGAGTCTATGATGGCAGGCGTCCCAATTGTAGCAGCAAAAACTGGTGGGCTAACTAGGCAAGTTGTTAATCATAAAAATAAGACACAGAACGGAATCGCGCTAAACATTGATACAAAAACACTGGTTGGCAGCCAGACAGTCCCATACATCTATGAGGACTATGTTAACAATGATAATGTTGCTAAAGGTATTATGAGAATGTATAAGACCAATAGTTCACCAAAAGACAGGAAGCGTCTCAAACAGAGAGTGCTTAGGTACGCAAGAAGTGAATTCTCATTTGAAAAAACAGTCGATATGTGGCATGAGTCCATGCTTGAGCAAATTAAATTGTTCAAGAACAACAACAAAAACAACTGGAATGTAACAACATTTTAATGGAGGATTAGTGAGAGTTTTATTGAGAGCACCACTTTTAACAAACAGTGGTTACGGCGTACATTCTAGACAATTGTTTGAGTGGTTATGCGAGAAAAAAGATATAGAGCTTGATGTTGAATGCTTAAGCTGGGGCCATACGCCATGGATTATTGACGAAGACAAAGAATCCGGCCTAATAAGAAAAATAATGGAAAGGTCTAGATCTCTAGAGCCGCCCTACGATGTGACTTTTCAAGTTCAGCTACCCGATGAGTGGGATCCGAATCTAGGAAAATTAAATGTAGGTGTGTCAGCATTTGTTGAAACAGATAGATGTTCGCCTACTTGGGTTGAAGCATGTAATAAAATGGATTTGATCGTTGTTCCTTCTACATTTACTAAAAATGTTGTTAAGCGCTCGGGGATCTTAATGAGAAAGATAGTTGTCATTCCTGAGTGGTTCAATCACAGTTTGCTTGATTCAGAAAATTGTAATAAAATTTTAAATGAAGATGACCGATATAAATTTTCAACAAGTTCAAACTACTTAATTATTGCTCAGCTAACCGCACAAGAACCCTTACTTGACAGAAAGAATCTTTTTAACACACTGAAATGGCTTTTTGAATACCACAAAAATGATGAAGATGTAGGTATTATTTTAAAGACAAATCTAGGTCGTGGAACTGTTTTAGATAAAATGAAAACAGTAGAGTACACTAATACGCTAGTTAAACGATTTAAGCAAGGACCCGGCCCAAAACTTCACCTAGTACATGGGAATATGTCGGGAGAAGAAGTTGCAGCACTTTACCATCTTCCGTCTGTTAAAGCTTACGTTAGTGCAACAAGAGGTGAAGGCTACGGCCTCCCGCTAATAGACGCAGCAGTAGCAGGCCTCCCTGTTATAGCAACTAACTGGTCAGGCCATCTAGAATTTTTAAAGAAAAATACGTTTATACCTCTTGACTATGAAATGAAAGAGATTAACGAAAAGAAAATTGATAATAGAATATTCTACAAAGGCTTTAGATGGGCAGAACCAACTAAGAAAAGCTTTTTTGAATGTTTGCAAAGCCTAAGTAAAAATCAAGATTCTCACAAATCAAAAGCTGAAATTTTATCAAAAGAAGTTTCAGAAAATTTTCATAAAAATAAGATTAAACAAAAATATAATAAAATTTTAGACGATCTTTTAAGAAAGTCATGACGAATTCTATATATATTATTTGCATCATCTCTTTGCTTCTTCTTGCCTGCGTTTTAGCTCTCCAGCTATACAAATTTTCAATCGTCATTCTTAACATGGAGTCAGCCTTGGAAGATTCTCTCGATATTTTAAACGAGCGATATTCTAAAATGAATGAAATAGCAAAAACTCCTGTATTTTTTGATTCAGTCGAAGTAAGACAAGTGATATCCGAAATAAAAGGATGTCATGAAGCAATATTGATTGTTGCAAATAGACTAACACACGATACGGGAATACAAAGTGAGCGAAAAAAAGAAGACAGCTACTAGAAGAGCTAGAAGATTAAAAAACCCTGATAGTTTAAGAGACTTAGATTTAAAGCCACCGCCACCAAAGAAGAAGAAAAAGCCTTATTTCGGAAAGGATGCACATAATGCTGTTGTTGAGTACCAGTCAACTGATGTTAGAGAAGAAAAACACTCAATATACGGCGAAAAAATAAGGCCATCATTTGAAAAGCTGGCTGAAAATCTAATTTTTATTCACGGCTTTTCAACAAGCAAGACTCATTTTGATATATTGAAGTCTGACACTGTAAGCTTTTTATACGAAATTTTAGAAAAGTTTGATCCTGAACGTGGATCAAAAGCATTTTCATATTTCAATGTTTGTGCAAAAAACTTTCTAATAATACAAAGCAAAAAAAGAACAAAGAATAAGATTAGGCACGTTAGTTTAGATGATGAAAACCTAAGTGCCACGCAAAAGTTCCAAATAGAGAGGCATCAGGTAATTCCTTCCTCTGAAGAAACCTATATAAGAGAAGAAGAAATACAGCTGCTTCATGAAATGATAAAAAAAATAAGAGGAAGACTAACAAATCAGAATGAACTCTTGTGCATTAACGCAATAATTACTTTGTTTGATAATATTAATGATTTGGACTTTCTAAACAAGCGAGCAATATTTGTCTATCTTAGAGAGATATCTGGGCTGAATGCAAAACAACTGTCAGTTTCTATGTCAAATATTAGAAAACACTACAGGGAACTGAAAGGTAGCTGTCACGAGTATGACTTGTTTTGCTACTTATAAGATGAAGGATTACAAATATGAGCAAAAGCATAGAAAAGGGTCTCGATCAAGTAGAGAATAAAGAAAAGAAGATTCAAAAATTCTCTGATCTCTTAGACTCTTTACAAAGCACGCAAGACAAGAAAAAACTTCTATGGCGAGAAGCATACCAAAACGCACTTGAAGATAGAGAGTCTGCAAATATATTATTCACAGACCTTATGATGAGATCAACAAACAGCGCTACCAATCACATGCAGTTTGGTCAATTAATGTCTAAATATCTTGAAAGAATGTCAAAATGTAATGATCAGATACTTAGACTTGCTGAGTTAATATCAAAAGAAGAGGAAAAGAATACAATATCAGCTGATGATATATTTGACGAAATAGGAGGATAAAAATGGCATCTGACGACGCTCGAGGGCAATATGTAGATGATTATAGGGACTTAACGTCACCAATATCAATGTCAGGAAAGGGCAATTCAAATGATGAACCCGGAGGTAGCCAGTATACTTTTTGTCGAGGCGTTGTTAGTGAGTTTATATCAAATCCAGCATCATTTCTTAGTAGGGCTGTAAAAGATGTAGAATCAGGTGAGGAAATAGGCACACTATCTGATTTTTTAATATTTGACTCAACCATAAAATCACAGAATCCGATAGTATCAAATTATAAAATTGCAAGGTACATGCCTGTCAATTCTATAATGTGTTATGTCCCTAAGGGTGGCGGAGGAGCATCTGATGGTGACCTACCTGTAATTGCTTACCCATTTTTCCCACAACATCTTTCATTACCTCTCAAGCCCGGAGAAGCAGCATGGCTTTTAAAGGAAGACAATGGCGGAGCAACACTTTATTATTGGCTTTGTAGAGTAACTTGTGATAGACAAGCAGACGACTTGAACTACACTAATCTAGACAGAAACTTTTTTATAAGGAACGCATTTGATAAGTTTATAAGGGAAGGTGCGATGACAGATGAGAAGGATACAAACCTCGTCTCAGCTCGCGGTTTCTTAACTTCTCCAAATGCACCAGTTCCCAACTCTGTTTCATATGATTCAATCTGCGCAAAGTCAGTATCATTTCTAGAAGAATTTACAGGCGAGCCTGTTCCTAGAAAATTTAAAGATTGTGGAGATCTTTTACTACAAGGCTCTAACAATGCATCAATACACCTGACAACAGAGAAATTTAAGATATTTGAAGACGCAGACGCGCTAACTTTTTCAAACTCAAATGCTCCCCAACAATTAGCAAATATGAGAAAGCCTCTTGCAGGAACTATAGACATAGCTGTCGGTAGAGAAAAAGAGCGCCTGCTGACACTGTCAGCGATAACATCGCCTGAAACAGCTTCAGCAGAGGGACTTTTAAATGTAAGCCTAGGGCATAGAAAACAAGGCATGCAGTCACTAGAAAACTATGAAGTAGACAAGCTTGATGAGGTGAAGGGCAGGAGCGAGAATCAGCAAGAAGGCCTTGACGATCCAAGAAATGTATTCGCAAGAATGTATGCTAGCATGAATGCTTCACCGGACAAAAGCTTTGAATTTGCCAATGCAGACTTCGAAAGCTTAGAGGGCCCAACAGTTGTCAACTACGGAGATCTTGTTAGAACATATGCAGAAGAAAACTTTAGAGTATATAATTACGCAGGAAATTCAGTTATCGACATGGCTTCTGATGGAAGTATCACACTTCAAACAGGCGACGGCGACGCAGCAGCAAAAATAATTTTAAAGGCCTCAGGTGATATTGTGATAAAACCTGGAACAGGCGGCCTATTACATCTAGGGGGAGACGAGTCAGATAGCACAGTCGCTGTCTGTGGGACAACTGCAGCCATCACAGGCGGTACCGCTGTAGGCACACCCTCTGTAGACGCATTTGGCGGGACAGCATTTGCTGAGCCGGCAGTCCCGGGCGGCGGATTCACAAGTACTAAAGTCGTCATGAAGGTATCATAGGGGCACATTATGGCAGAAACATTAGCAGACTTAGGTCTGACAGAGTTTGACGACACTCGTAAAGATAATTTCTTAACAATGATGAGCGATTCATTGAGAAACGAGCAGTCAGCTGCGATGCTCGGAGCACCGTTAGGAATTCCAGTCATACCGTTTCCTCCTGGAACAGGACAAATGCTAGGCGACAGTTTTTACGTTCCAGGAGAGGACACACCTGCATCACATGAAGAGCGAGCACCTGACTTTCATGAAGTTGCTTTTGGAATGATGAATACAATTGGGACAACTTTAAATGCACCTGCAGCAAAGTCGCTTACACCTTTCATAGATCCGACTGAACCAATTCTTCAAATAATAAACAAGATAAAAGACATAATTCCAGAAGAAGAGATTATTGAAAAGCTTGAAGTAATTATGGCTATCGCACCTAAGGTAATTGAAGCTTTTGAAGCACTGCCTGACGTTGATCTTCTAGCTGAAATTTTAGTTGAAATAAAACCAGAATTAGACTTAGATGTGACAATTGGTACTTTGGGAGACTTAGATCTTTCTGTTGACTTATCAGGAATAGCACCGCCTGATATTCCTATACCTACCCTGCCCTACCTTGATGTGCCCCAGATGTGGCTTCCTGAAATCGGACTAATAGCATTTTTTCAAAAGCTGATACAAGCTGCAATCGATGCAGTTGCAAGTATTGTTGCTGCAATCATGGCTGCATTCAATGCATTTATTGAAGCGTTGATGAACGGAATTCAAGCCCTTGTTGAGTATTTGATAAGCTTGATTGTCGATCTTATCATAGATCCTATTATGAATGCTTTTGAGAAGCTAGCTGAATCAGCTGGTTTTGTTGCGTTGCTTAGCACAATTATTGTATACACAATTGGCATGGTTCTCTTGACAATTGTTGGCATACTGATTGGCACAGGGCTTATTGCAAAAGGAATTCAAAATTTGTTGGGTCTCTAGCTAAGTGAAATATTTAAAGCGTAATATGTATCTATTGAAGTTTAAAGTACATCTAGTTAGGATTTGTAATGTTTGATTTTAAAAGTTCTGGAATTAAAACAACAGATGAAAAATTTAAAGTAAAAGATCTTGAGGGAAGAATTCGTCCAATTGGCATCGCAACGCCACTAGAATATGGAAACGATAAAAGCGAACTGTTTAAAATGCATGTTGATCCGATCAAGCAAATAGCAGACAACTTAAAAAATCTTGTTCAGACAAATAATGGTGAAAGGCTAGGAAGGTACGATATTGGTTGCAATTTCAAATCAATGCTTTTTGATAGAAATAGTCAAAACGAAGGTGACTATGAAAAATTCGCATTAGAATCTCTCCAGCAGCAAGTTAAAAAATATCTACCTCTTGTTTCAATAGGTAAGGTAACTTTCAATGCAGAGGAAAAAGATTATACAGACTTGACAAGTTTGGCTAAGATAGTTGTTGATATAACATTTTCAATTCCGCGACTGAGGTCTCTCGATAATAGAATAGAAGTAATACTGTATAATGGTGGTTGATAAAAATGGCTAAAAATATTAGAAAAAATAAAATAAACAACAAGGATGTTTCTTATCTGAACAGAGACTTTGATTCTTTCAGAAACGAGCTTATAAGATACGCTAGGGTTCACTACGGTGAAACAGTTCTAGATTTTTCAGAAGCTTCAATGGCCGGTATGTTTGTAGACCTCGCAGCGTATGTCGGTGATATAATGTCCTTCTATCAGGATCATCAGTTCAATGAGTTGAGTCTAGAAACTGCAGTTGAAGATAAGAATATTGAAAGACTGGTTCGAGACTCCGGAGTACAAATAACAGGCTCAAGCCCAGCCCTTGTTGATGTAAACCTAAAGGTGCGAGTTGATGCATTAACTAATGCAGCAGGTGCTGTAGTACCAGATCCTAACTTGATGCCTATCATTAGAAGGGGTTCTGTCGTAGCATCATCTTCTGGTATAGAGTTTCAATTGCTCGAAGATGTAGATTTTTCGGAAAAGGACGAAGCTGGAGAGCTAGTAGCATTAGTAGAAATTGGATCAGCAGACGCACAAGGTATACCTAAAGATTATTTTTTGACAATGATGGGTATTTTTACAAGTGCTAAGGAGATTATTGAAACATTCGCAATCTCAGATTCATTTGAGCCTTTTAGAACAATAACGTTGAAAAGTAAAGATGTAAATGAAATAATTAGAGTTTCAGATTCAGACGGTGACGAGTATTATGAAGTTGAAAATTTAACACAAGATACTGTTTACATACAGCAGAAAAATGACTTGCAAGACTATCTATCAGTCCCCCAAAGACTAAAGATGATTCCTGCGCCGAAACGCTTCGAAACATCAACAAATAGAAAATCAGTAAAGACTACGCTTAGATTCGGTTCAGGAGACGAAAATCTTTTTGATGAAGACGTTATCCCAGATCCAAGTGAGCATGCAATTAAAATGTATGGTGATAGAAAAACTTTAAATTTTGTTTCAATAGACCCAAACAGCTTTCTGTCTACAACAACGTTGGGGATAAGCCCAAGAAACACTACATTGACAATAAAGTATAGAGCCGGCGGAGGAGTAAAACACAATGTCGCTGCAAGCCAAATAGTCTCTATTAGAGCTCTAATAACAAAATTCCAAGAAAGCATTTCATCAGTTCAGGTGTCAAAGATTAGAGCATCAGTTACTTGCATCAATAAAACACCGGCAGCTGGGGGTGAAGACCAGCTCACACTACAAGAACTCAGACAAATCGCGCTCTCTTCTCAAAATGCTCAGGGCAGAATTGTAACAAGAGAAGACTTAATGGCTAGAGTATACTCGATGCCAAATAGATTCGGTAGAGTTTTTAGAGCAGGAATTAGAGATAATCCATCAAACCCTTTTTCTTCTCACTTGCATGTCCTCTCTAGAGATGCTGAAGGAAAGCTGACTTTTACAAGTGACTCATTAAAAGAAAATCTAAGCATATTTTTAGAAAACTATAGACTAATAACTGATGCAATCGACATTGTCGATGGTAAAATAATTAATATTGGCATTAACTATGGTCTATCTTGTGATCCAAAGTTTAACACGTCAATTGTTTTGCAGTCGGTTAATTTCAAGCTACAATCATACTTTGATATTAGAAACTTTCAAATTGATCAGCCAATCATGTTAAGTGAACTTCAAAATATAATTTTAAACACTGCAGGTGTTGTTAGTATGCTATCCATGAATATTGTTAATCTATCAGGCCATGTCGGAGCAAACAATTATTCAGATGAGTCATATGATCCCTTTAGATACAAAGACAGAGGAATACTGTATCCTCCACCTGGCAGCATGTTTGAAGTAAAATATCCAGATGATGATATAAAAGGGCGGGTGAAGTGAGATGTATAAAATAATATCTGCTAGTAAAGACACATACATCACTGATAGGATTATCAATAATAGATATAGAGCAACAGATGCCAACACCGGTCAAGCAGGTACACTAGATCTTTTTAAACTTTATGGTGAAGCCACGCTAACAGGCTCGACAAACCCAATTGAATTATCTAGAATATTAGTAAAATTCGATCTAAATGAAGTAAAAAAATTACATGATGATGGAAGTATAGACATAACAGATGACTCATTTATGGCTTCAATAAAGCTTCATGATGTCTATGGCGGGCAGACAACGCCGAACAATTTTAAGTGTATAGCTTTTCCTCTTGCAAGAAATTTTGATGAAGGTTCCGGCTTTGATATTGTCAACTATAGTGACCTGGATAGTACAAACTTTGTTACTGCGTCAGTTACAAATGGCGTTGTAGACTTGTGGGCAGCTTCAGGCGCTACAAAATCAGGAAGTCTTGCTGATGCCTCAACAATTGACGTGATAATAAGCGGAACAATTCTTGGAAATGGCGGTACAGCAGAAACTTTGTCATTTGAACAAACGTTTGAATCAGGCGATGAAGATCTAGAAATAGATGTCACTAAGGTAGTTTCTGCTTCTGTGAAAAATCTTATACAAGACAAGGGATTCTTAATAGCATTTTCTGGGTCATATGAGCAGGATTCATACTCATACTTTGTTAAGAGGTTTGCTTCTAGAAATAGTGCAAATACTAGTATTCGCCCTAAACTGATTATAAAATTTAATGATTCGATACAAGATAATCACGAAGATTTTATTTTCAATAGAACAGGCTCGCTGTACTTAAGCAATATTGTTAGAAATGAATTGACAAATATAGTTAAGGCCGCGGACGGCTCCGCAGCAACAGGTGGAAACTGCTTGTTGCTAAAAATACAGACAGGAAGCTTTTATAGAACATTTAATGTATCTCAAGTTTTGAGAGGTACAAATAGAGTTACAGGCTTATATTCCGCTTCATTTGCAATATCAAGCTTTGGCGCATTGTACAATCATGTTCAGTCTACAGGCAGCATAGAGTTTGAAGAAATATGGGCCACAACAGACGGCACAAAATCATTTCTATCATCATCGATTACTATAAATAGGCCGAGCACGTTTGCAATAGACTTAAACCAGACAAGCTACCATGTTGTTACAACCAATCTCGCTGACAGGTATAAAGCAACAGAAACAGCTAGAATCAGAGTCTATGCAGAGCAGAAAAGTAGGGAAGTTGTATTAAGAAAAACACCCTATGAAAAGAAAAGCCAGATATTTCATAAGATGTATTACAGAGTTAGAGACTTTGTCTCAGGAGAAATATTGATACCATTTGATACATCCAACAGTTCAACATTGCTTTCTTGCGATAGTTCTGGAATGTATTTTGATTTTTACATGAGTTCTCTTCCGCGAGGTCGGGCTTATGTTTTTGATTTTTTAATTGTTAACAATGGATATGACACAGTTGTAGATGATGCAGCAGCTAAGTTTATTGTTGAGTAGGTAGTCTAATGTCTAATAGTCGTGTATTGAATACAAATCGTCCGGGTCTTTTCTCGCCCAAGATTACCCGAGGAGTAAGTAATCCAGACCTAGCAAGGGCAGATAATACTGAAAGATCATTTTCTGAGTTCAGCAATACAAATATTGCTAGTACATCTTCTTTTAGATACGGAGACAAACTAGGCTTAATATCTACACAACAGATACCAATAGACTACACTAAGTTTGAAAATCATACTTTCTTCCACTCTGCAGTTGCAAAAGTTAACGAGGCATTTGATAAAATAATTAACTTTTATCCCTTTGATGGGTCGAATAAGTTAATTGAGGATTATGAAGACTCTCTAACTGGGTTTGAAAAATATATTTTAGACCAATTTCCAAAGAATGTGGGCTATTTAATTTTTTCAGGAACTCAAAGAGGAGAAACTGGCGCAAACGGAAATTATATTTCAGTTACAGATCATATGGGTGGCGAGCACTTAGGTTTGGCAAGTAACAAAACAGGACAATCGGCACTTGATCCTGAACAGTCACCTTTTCATATTGAACTCTATCTAAGAGTGCCGCCACAAGTAAATGAAAATCAGGTTATTGTTCAAAAAATCTCTGGCAGTAATTCAATATCAACAAATA
>Ga0209337_1000823_pt1 | contig 24707 bp, 29 predicted proteins | sample LinPmetageLP53_FD_184044 | JGI IMG/M metagenome (GOLD analysis project Ga0209337, IMG submission 184044) | Marine viral communities from the Pacific Ocean - LP-53 (SPAdes) (version 2) | ecosystem: Environmental > Aquatic > Marine > Oceanic | place: Pacific Ocean | collected 2010-02-08 | reverse complement strand
CGCTAGTGCCTGTTCCAAAAAATACATAACTTACAGCGAAAGATGTAGCGCTGCCGGTCCCAGTATAAGAAACCGTGTTGGTCGTGCTTGAAATAGTCATTTCGCGGCTCCTTGATTCTCAGGCTCAAGCATTGTTGTGTCAGGCTCATTAATTGGCGTTATACCATTTTTAATAGCTAAAATATATTCATCAATTTCAGAAGCAATTTCTGGATTTGCTTGGCTGATGCCAATAAGTCTGCCCATATGTTCGCCAGCTTGTTTTCCAGTTTTAACTGATGCGCTAGTTGCTAACCATTTCACAAATGCTGGATTTGTTATAAGTCTGGCAGCTACGTTTGGCGTTACAACACCTCCAATAAATGTTGTAGCAAGCGCAGCGGCAGCGGGAGCCACCCCTGCGCCAACACCAATAACGCCTAAAATAACCGCTCCCGCGTTTCCACCTAAAGCATTCATAAGATTTAGCGTATGCGCTACAGAACCTGTATTGCTGTGTCCTGCAAGACGTGAGTTTTTAGTAATCGCCTCAAATCCCTTGACCAAACCGTCAAGGCTCTTTTCAAGCGCTGGCCCGTCTTGCATTCCAAGAAAAAGGGTTTCTTTTGCTTCTTTAGCAATTGATTTCCAATTAGTCAAAAACGTTGCAACTGAAAAAGCCTCATCTGCTTCGTTACCAAAATTCTTATATCCCATTTTTTGAATAATAGTGGCAGAAACATCTTTCCATTCTGCTTCAGTAAATTGCTTCTGCAATTTTTTAAAATAAGTTCCACCATCTCTTCTTGAATTGATCAAGTACCGATATCCCATTTCCGGAGCATCATAATCAATAATTTTATTTAAAAAATCATCATATTCTTGTTTGAATGATTTGGTAAAATCAACAGCATCATCAAACATTTTTCCAAAACCGAAAGAATCAGCGCCAAACCTAAGGTCGTCAGTCATGTGTCCATACATGCGCTTATACATAGATCGGTTTGCGCCTGCTCCCATGTCTACCATTTTTGCGCCAAAAAACGTTCTGATCTTCCTAAATTCACTATACGGAATCCGACCGTTGTTTGCAGACGCATCAAAAATAAGATCATCCAAAAGCAATTTCATCTCTCCAAAGGCTCTTTTAGTAAATCTTGGCATTGATGCGCTTGAAGAAGCTAATTCAGCATGAAAACCTCGAATTGAATCAATAGAAAATAAGGTGTCATCTCCTATTTTTTCAGCTAATTCTGTTTCTAGCTTGCTCTGTTGCACTGCAAATTTTTCTAAAGCGCTTTGAGCAGCCACTTGCAATTTTTCACCAGTACCCTGTTGGCTCCGTGGAGTTCCAATTTTAGAAGCCAATTTTTCGCTTGCTGCTTGAGCGCCATCAATAACTTCATCTATTTGATTTCGCATTATAGTTGCGGAAGCCGCAGCTTGATCTAATGCACTTTCGAGTCTTCCGGCACCACGCCCCGCAGTTACTGTTCCAGCGGTCGGCTTAATATTATTGGCAACTAAAGTGTCATATATAATTTGAGATTTTGCTGTGCCGCCACCAAGCATTTTTTTAACACTAGAAATGGCCGCTGGAATAGCCACGCGGCCAACACTTTCACCAGCGCCCGCATACAGCCCCTGCATAAGATTTTCTCCTGTTTTGGCAACAATGCTTTCTGACCGAACAGTTTCACCAAAAGCTTGGGAAAGAAAATCATACACACTAGCAGTTTGAGCGCCGCCCCAGACTGCACCAGCAGTACCCCCTATTGCCGCAGTTCCAAGCGCACCCGGCCCAGTTGGTGATCCAACAACAAGACCACCGCCAGCGCCAAAAACTGCACCTAACGTAGAACCTACAGCAATCGACCCTTCTCTGGTAAATCGAGCAATGTCTTTAAGAGTAAATCCCGGCGCATTGTATAATGTCACTTGCCCGGTTTCGTCATTTGTAAAAACAAAATTGTCTTCACCAAAAGGCATAGCGTCAGGATAGAATTTTCTTAAAGTTGCAAGTTTGTCTTCTGGTTTTAAAGCGTCGCCAACAGCTTTTGTTGCACTCCAAGATGCGCCAGATTGTCTATCAAGCCCGGAATAAAAATTTATATCGTTATTAATGTAATCAAAACGCGCAGCTTCGATTTGTTCTGGCGTTGCCCTTGAATCAATTTCAAACGATCCATGTCCCACAACAATTGTTTTATATGTAGGCTCAACCGAAGATGTTTGTTCAGATTCAACAATAACAGGAGTTGCTTCCGTTTCTATTTGATCGTCAATTTGCGGATCAACAGCGGCCTCAACAATTTGCTGATCATTTTCATCAAGTTTTGGAACTACGCCAACAACTTCGTCTGGAACAGAAAAGGTAAAATCAGCCATTAGTCAGGTTTTCCAACGTTTATAGGCGGTTGGGCGCTTAAACCTTTTAAATCAGCATTTGTGTATCGACGTTTCTCCCCTGCGCTGTCACTGCTAAATTTAGCAGTAAGCTCTTTTGCCCTTGTTGGAAATGATGATTTCATAGCTCTTAATTGAGTGTTTATAGAAGAATCAGTGCTATTTACAATGTCCAATAATGTTTGAGCTAAAGTTTCTGGCGCACTAATAGACAATGCACCCTCTTGAAACCTTAAGGCGTTTCCTTCTGTTTCATTTAAGGCACCCATACCACTAGCCCCGGTAGGTGATGCGGCTTTAAGCTCTGCAAGAGCATTAATTAACGCGCTACCGCCAAGCCTTGTAAGAATGGATTCAAGCTCTTTATAATCTGATCCCGGATAAAATCTTGAACCTAAAGACATAATTCCAGTGACAGTGGCGCCAAAATCTTTGTCCTTAACGTCTCTTTCGGCGGCTTTAAAAGTTTTTTGATTTGTAAGATACATTAGAGCTTTTTTTGCGTCTCTTTGTAAACTTAAAGCCTGTGTGTTGAATTTTTTAAATGCAATGTCTGCTGGAACAAACTTTTTTGCTCTATCTACATCGGCAAGATGTTCTGGGTCTAATTGATTTATTTGTTTTTCAATTGCCTTAATTCTTGGATCATCTCGCTTGACTCCTTGATTTAATAAACTTTGCCCATCAGCAATTAATTTTCCAATTGGACTGGTAGGTTTAGAATTTTCTTTAGTTTTGCTAATAAGTTCATCAAATGCTTGAACTGATGGATCGTTCTCACCGAACTTTTGGACTAAAAATGCTCGATCCTGTATTCTTTTTCCTTCAACGCTTTTCATTTCATAAGGCGTTGTAACTTTCGGCAGTATCTTTCCATCAGACGCATGAAGAAGTTTTATATCTGCTGGAACTTCATTGTAATTATTATATCCTGCGTCACGGGCAAACGCTTGTCTTGCTTGTGCCGTTTTTATATCTGCAATATTTATTGCGGTTTCTTGGTCATTTATTTTTTTGACCACCTTGCCAAGTTGGTCTGAAGATAAAATTCTTTCAAAACTTGGGTTTTGTTCTAGTAACGCTTTAGCCTGCGTAATACCGGATTCAGTTCCGTCTAATTTTTGATTTATAGATAAAATAACAAGCTGACTTTGCAAAGCATCAACTAATTGAAGTTCTTGATATGTTGGCAATGCGCCGCCCGGAGTGTCATCGCCAACCGTAAATTCTTTTATTTTTACAAACGCTTCATTAACATCCATTTCGCCACTGGCTACACCAGAAATAAGAACATTAGCTTTGTCGCCAAATTGTCTTGTTAGATCGCCAATTTGCGCTTCGCGAGTTGCGGAAATTGCTGCTCGTTCGTATCCTCCTGCAAGGTCTGATAATCCACGATCAAGCAAGGTATTGCTATTTAAACTTCCACGGTGATTATTTATTAAAGTAGCTTTTTGCGTTTCAACATAAGCATTAAATTTTTGAAAAGTTGCCCGATCTGTTAAATCTTCTTGATCTTGAACACGCTGCCATTCTGTAGAGACGTTAGTTTTAAAAGTGTCTTCATCTCGGCCTCTGTTAATAACATCTTCGCGCTTTTGCACCCGCTCTCCGGCAGCGGCTAATTGACCAGAAATTTGCTCCAAGCCTTTTGCCGCACCGGCAAGCGGATTTGTGGCAAGGCCGGGGCTAATATTTCCCACTCCTGTCGTGCCGGGAATGCTTGCTTTGTTTTTATATGGTGCAGTTATCATGTCAGGATTCCATTTTAGGCAACTAATGTTCTTATATTTGTGTTTGAAAGAGGTAAAGAACCACTAGGCAATAAAGGCGAAGGACCACTAGGCAATTTAGAAGCTGCGTTAGCCGCCGACCCTAATCCAGTCAATATCGAGCCAACCGCTTTACCTTTAGCATTGCTTGCAGCGGCTGCGCCTTGAAACCTCGCTATTTGTGCGTTTTGCTGTCCGGCCTGTGCTGCAAGCTCTCCGCCATATTTAATAGCTAACTGCTCAAGTGCTATTTCGCTTGCATCCATATCAAAGACAGATTGCATGTCTAGCAATTCGCCGCCTGCGGACGCCGCCCCGGCGCGTTTGCTGGCTTGAAAGAATTTAGCCTCTCGCGCTGCTCGTTTTGCGTCAAATTCGGCTTTCTGACGGGCAGCTATGGCATTATTTTCAGCAACTTGTGCGTTAAAATTTGCAAGCTGTTGCGCTTGTTTGCCTTGCTTTGCCGCGCCTATAGCGCCCATGCCAGCACCGGCAAGGCTGGTCGCTATAGCTGTGATTGCTAACGCCGAAGACATATGCTTATTCTCCCGTTATCGTCACGATATTGCTGCCGATATCTGACCTTGATAAAAGCAAATCGGATTCATCCGTAAATTCTTGCTCCGCTTCAAAAACAGTTTTTGCATTTGTTGGAAACACCATGCTTATATCTGTTTTAGAATGAGAAACAAAAGCCTGTTTCCTTCCGGCGCTTGCCGAAATTACGCCGTAACCAGCTATTTCAGCAATTGTCTCTTCACCTATGTAGCACGTTGCTACGCCGTTGATAACTAAAATTGTGCTGACCTTAACCAGCGCACCGGTTAAAACGTGATCAGGCGGCATGGTTATTGTGCGGCAGTACATTCCGCCATGAATAACGTGATGCGTTTCTAGCGGAAATTGCGGCATAGCTTTAACAAATTCCGTCAACTGCTCAACTTTATTTACAGCCTCGGCGCTCATTGGCGGTATGCGTGACTCTATGGTTTGCACGTTATTCATTGCAAATCCTTAAAAAACACAACATCGTTTAAATCATACCCGGCTTTAGGCAAAACCTTAGAAAGCGGCCCATCGTGCGGTGCGCTGACCAACATACCAAAAGCGCCAGATTCAATAGCTTCATTTTCAGCCGCTCGTAATAATTTAATCCCGGCCAAAGTCTTTCTGTACGGTTGCGACACAAAGAAACTTTCTGTTGATGCTACCAAAGACGTATATTTTGGAAGCATAGTCACAAGAACCGTCACAAAACCGACAAGCCTATCTTCTTTAAACGCTCCAAAAACACGCAAAAGGCCGTTAAGTTCTAGATTTCTATACAACTCTTCATTGTAAAAATGAGGCTGGTTATCTTTGGGCGGGCATTCATCTGCGTATTCTTGCAAAAGCTCTGAAAACTCCGCGCATGATTTAAGATGATCTATGTTTATCTTTTTAATCATGTTTTAGTCGTGTTCAATTCTGGCATAATCGCAAGAACCGTCATAGGCAACGGCTGATCCTGCACTAAAACAATGTGGCCGTCCTTGTCCCAATTGCGTGGAAATTCTATTTCTTTATCTCCCGTGAACAAAGCAGGCGCTTCATCCATGTCATCTGCGCTCGATCTAAACGGTATAATATCAAGCCTGCTTGATGTTGGCCCGTGCTTTAAGCCCAAGGTCTGATATAGCCTATATGTAATTCGGGCTATTCGCTTCTTTTTGCCTTGCGCTGTTCCATCTTTGGCACCCGCTTCAATTCGCATGGTCTCAAGCGTTGATGTATATGGCAATCCAACGTGAACGGTGTTGTAAGATGCGTTTAAAATAATAGAGCCGCTAGAAACGGTTCTGTCAGGATGCGCCGCTCCGTCTGCTAAAACAGAAACGGTTTGCCCTTCTAAATGAGACAAGCCAAACAAAGTAGTCGCAGGAGACCCGTTGTAGCTTAACATTGAATCCAAAAAGGTTGCTTGCTCTGTATTGGAAGAACCTTCAACAAGGCCATTTGTTAAAAACTCAATGTAACGCACCGAAGACCCGTTTATTGTTCTTTGAATAACTGCCCACAAATCATCCTGAGAACCGTCTTGGCTAGGTATTACGGCAACGCTTTCGATCTTGGCGTTGGTTCCACCTATCGTGTGCTGATGCCATCCTATAACGTCTTGAGCGCGTTCGTAGGTCATGCCTACTAATTTTCCATCAGCCCTTGCCATCCATACGATGCTATCGGGTTCTTGTTGATAGGCGATTTCAATAATGCCGCCTTCAGTTATATGTTCAGATAAAATTGATAAATCGGGCGCGGTAAATGCGTCAGTCTCAAATTGATAGACGTATTCCCTCACCTTTCGACTGGCTCGCTGCAAAAATAAAACAGAGTTTCCGACTTGAGGCGGCGTTACTGCCGCGCTGCCAAATGTGGTTTGCCTTACAACACGAGTATTTGTTGGCGACAAAGGACTGTTTTGATCGCCTTGCGATACAATAAATTCACCGCCAGCGGTGCCAATTGACAAGACTTTCCCCGCCCGCATCCAGCGAATTGTATTTACCTGATCCGTGGCGATTGTGTAAACGAATCCGCTATCATCAAGAACATCGCCATCAACATCTGTAGGAGCGTGGTTTTCAAAATCTGCGGAAACAGAAAAGAATAACGATTGCGGGCGCGTTGTAGTTGCTGCCCAAACTAAGCGCTGCTCAAAGAATGTTACAACAGACGGATACCCCGTTGTGTCTGAGAACGCCCCTAACCTCCAACCCGTTTGAGGCGTTGTAGCCGAAGCGTCTGGCCCAATAAAATCAGCAGTAACGTGCGTTGTGTCTGCTCGCGCCGTAATTTTTAAATACGTCTCTTTGTTTGATGCGTCTTCAAACCTAATAAACCGCCCTATATCGGTTGTGAGAAAGCCTTGGTCATCGTTAATACCCGTGACAGCCGATGCGGTTATTGTGACGCCTGTTCCGGTAGTCGCAGAAAGCCCCAGCGTTGTATCTGTAGCATTAACGGAATTATAAGGCCCATCTAAAAACGTAATAACGGCTAACGTCCAACTTGTATCACTTAACCTTGAAAGAGTGCGAGGGGCGTGATTTTTATGGGCTATATATAAAACGTCTGCGGATTGAGTGATAACAAGCTCAAACAATTCCGCTTCAAGATATGGCGTTGATACTTCAAACGTCGATCCTTTGTTGAAATCATTATCAAAAACTTCCTCAAAGGGTCCGCTTTGAATCTGTCCATAATTTTTGTAGAACCGAACATATTGGTCGCCAAATTCAATGATGTAGGCTTGCGTTGCACTAAATTCAAAAGGAAGAAGCCGGGTTTTTTTGCTGCTATCTTTAACCTCAGACGCAAAATAAAACCCGCCACGCCTAGAGGCCGGGCCATGCTTTTGCACGATCATATTTTCTAGCGTCTTGCATCCGTTTGGATATTTTTGAAGATCAACGCGGCCTTCTAAGCGCGGAGAAAGTTCACCAGCGGTGAAGTTTGTAAATATCGGCGCAGAGCGTGGCATTAAGGTATCCTATTAACGCTGACCGTTTGATTTCCGCCGTAGTTGATGCGACTGCTCAACCATGTGTCGGCAACAATTTCATCTTGACCACCGCTTTCTTGTGCGTCCATTGAACGCGCATCAAGAATTTTGCGTTGGTACATTTCCATCATATTTTGATACAGCGAATTGCTTTCGGCTAACGTTACGGCTAACTCCGCAGATATACGAGCCGACAAGGCTTCTACAAACATAGAGTCGAAAAGATTTACGTCTTCAACGCGCGACACATATAAAATTTTAGCGGGGCTTTCATCGGTTAAAAGTTTGCCGCTTTCAATCTTATATATCATGTCTAGTTCTTCCATTTGCAAAACACGCAAACAATCAGAAGGAAGCGTGTATTGAAATGAAAACTCAAACGCTGGCGTGTCTGAATCTTTGGCTAATTCGATGCGCTTTTTAGCAAAGTTCCAAACGTGATCTCTGAGGACGGCATCTCTGATTTGCTCATAAATAAGATTAGCGGCGCGAGCCGCTTCACTGTCTTCAGTCAAAGACAAAATTGCGTTTGCGCCAAGTTTGACCAGAGCATTATTTACAATTTGAACAACTGAAGTTGCCATTATTTACTCCGAAAAGTAGGGGGAAGGCTTAATGCCTTCCCCCACTTTATTACGTTGCAGAGAAATACATATCAACAATCAAAGTGCCGGAGCCTGGAAGCGCCGCGCTTGCAATCGTGATGAAGATTTCCTCTTCTGCCGCCAACGTTGCAACACCGGCATTCACTCCAAACAGAGTTGGAGCATTTGCCGCCGTATGCGTTGCTGCTGCGCGATACTTGCCGGTGGTGCCGGTGATGCCGATGGCAATCGTGGCACTGCCGCCAAGCGTAGCGCTGGCATTAAGAACGCCATAAAGGAATGATTCTCCTTCATAGGCTTTAGCAATAACAATCGTGTCAGAAGTTGCCTGTGACGCGAGAGTTATGGTTGCCCTTTTGACTCGCACATTACCGTCAACTACTCCCCCGGAGGGCAGGCTAACCGGAGTGCTATTCAAAAGGCCGTTCATTTCTGAACTATAAAGTACAGCCATTAGTCAATCCTCCTATTCAACACAAAGGATTTCAAGAGCGCGGGCTTCTTCCATACGAGTCGCGCCAATGCTCATTGAGCAAAAGACTTGAGTCGCATAGTTTTTATCCGCACGTTCTGAAATTTTCGAACTCATGTCGGCACCAACACCAAGAAGAAGACCATCTTGTTGAAATGCAAAACAACGCCGATGGCTTGAACCATCAACCGGAATCAATTTAGTTCCGTCAGTTCGTTTGCCGTTCACCGAAATAAATTTATAGCCCAAAAAAGTATCCAATTCTCCGCGAGCTAAAGCACGCACAGTATTAAAATCCGAACTTTTTATTTCAGTAGTATTTAGCAGATCGGTGATTTGATCCGCAGTGCAAACAATGACCCGACCATCGTCCGGTACATCGTCACCGTCCATAGTTTCTTTGGCCGTTAAAAGTTTTGCCAGAGTAAGGCCGGTTCCGCCGTTAGCGATGGCAGTTTGACCAGCGGTAGACGTTCCACCAGAAACGCCAGTGAAGGCCGTTCCGAGAGCCGCATCAACCAAAACCTCATCCATTGCGCGACCCATTGCCATGGCGGCAGCCAAAGCATATTGAGAAGTCGGGTCGATCAACATACGAACTTTATCTTCCTGATCGATCAAATCAGCCCAATCAAAATCCTCAAGCGAAACGCGCCTTCGGGAATGGGGGGTGTCAACTCTGGGAGTATCGCTGTGGCGACTACTGCGACGTTGCGCCGCCGTGGCACCAATTTGCTCGAAAAAAGCATTTTTACCGGTAACGGATTCTTCGCGAACTGAACCGCGCAACTTAGACCCGTCCTGCTGGACAAGGTGCTGGACGTTTGCGCTGTACTGTTCAACGAATGCCGTCGTCACATTAACAGACATTGGATTCTCCTAATAAGGAATTTAAAACAGTATTTTTTAGGGTTGTCGCCATTTGAGACGGCCCAGCGGCCTTGGGTTCTTGCGCGGGTTCCGTAAGGAATTGTCCATTTAGACAAAAGGCTAATTTTACGTTATCACAAATCATTATTTTTGCAAACAGCAAAAAAAGACCTCTCACTGGTGGGAAAGTGAGAGGTCTAGTAGGTAGGGAGGTAGGGAATAATTTATATATAATCTATATTTTAAAGACACTCAATCTTTAATTTTGACTATATTTTTTGATTGCTCTTTAGGTGGCCTTCCGCGTTTTGGCTTTTCTTCAAATCCAACAACCCAGTCATAATATATTTGAGCGCGCTCTATGCACCCGGTTACGTTAATGGATTGCGCCATATTAAGGCATTCAAGCCTAACGGATATGACATCCATATTCATTCTGGATATGCCTGAGTGTAAAGGTTCTGAACCTTATTAACGATGCCAGCATGTTCTGGATGGCGCTTGTTTAAATAAGCGGGGTGCGACATTAAACTTTGGGCTTCTGTTTTTGCTTCTTCTGGCGTAAGCGCTGCCCTTTCGCCTGATGACGGACCAGCCAAATCTTTGTCGGCCATCGTTGTCTTGGCAATGTTTGCAAAAGCCTTCAGCATTGCAGGATTGTTTCCAAGCCCACTAGAAACCATTATTTCCGCAAGGTCATCGCCGCCGTATTCATTAAAGGCTTTTTTTGCCGCTTCAATATTTTGATCGTATGCGCGGCCCCATTCTTCTTTCAAAGCTCTTTCGCCGTCTTCTATCGATTGATTTTGAATTTCAGAAAAGTTCGATTGTTGTGTGACTACGTTAGAAGCCTGCCACGCCACAAGGCTTTTTACTTGAGACGAATTCAAACCAAGTTTGTGCGCTTCCTGTTTAAATGAAGAAAGAGCCTCATCATTAAACTGCGCTGCAACTTCTTCTGACAGCCCTTCCGGAAGCTCTATTTCATATTTATCCGGGTCTTCTGGCCTTCCCAGAAATTCATATACATCATTCCAATCTTCATCCGTAACAGGCTTGGAGATTTTATCACGCCCCAAATGAGATTGAAGATTAACGTATGACGCCGCCAATGCGTTTACGTCTTTAAACTTATCAAAATTTTGATTGTCTCGTATATCTTCAGATAATGCAGACCGCCAATCCTCTGAGCTTTCGGCGGTTGGTGTGCTTGTGCTAACTTCTGGCGCATTATCTGCTTCTTCAACAGGTGCGGAATCGTTAGGCATTTCTTGATAACTCCTGTGATAATTCTAAAAATTGTTCTGGGGTTTCGTCTAACGCCGTCAATATCATTAACGCAACGTTTCTCATGCCTTCATTGAAGGCCGCATTTTCTAACGCTTCGCCCGGAACGAATGATGGCCGCAATACTCCGCATTCACGGCAAATATGCGACAACACTCGCCTTCCTTCTTCTGAGCTAAAAACAATCTGAAAATCAGACTTTAACTCTTTAACCTTGGACAAGATTTAAAAGCTCCTGAGATTCGCCTAGTCCGGCTTCTTGTGCAGTCTTGGCGACATTAGCGCCCTTCTGCATCATATCCATGACTTGAGCGCCTTGCATCATTTGCTCCTGCGCGGCCATAGCCTCTTGCTGCGCTTGCGCTTCTTGTTGCATGTCTTCATCCGACTTTAGCAACAACGGAGAAACGCCGTTTAGTTCTGCAATATGTCTGACCATTTCAGCGCCGCGAACAATCTGCGCCGCTTGCGGGTCCATACCGGCAATCGGGCCGACAAACTCAAGCGTCCGCATAATGCCTTGCGTTTCGGTTTGACGTTGAGCGCGAGCAAGCGGCGAGACATATTGTATTTTTAATTCGCGTTCTGATATTTCTTCCGGCGCTTCCGGCAAGCGTCCGGCCCTTAACAAAACGCCATAGATGCGTTCAATCATAGGCCCAAGGAATTCGCTTTGCAGACGCCCTAGAGTCGGCCCTAACAATCTAAGGGTGCGTTCTGTGCGTTCCACCACCTCGGTCGCTGTCATGCGCGGAGCGCCTTGAAATTCTAATTGATCTAAAAAGAACGTGGTGCGAATGCGCTCGCGTAAATCTTGCATCATTTCATAACTGATGCCGATATTGCCTCCGGTCAGTAATGGTTCAATTCTCGCGCCGGTCGAAGCTCTATAATAATTTAAGCCTCCCGGTATGGTGCGAACCGGCCCAAGCACCCCATCATCCGGAACAAGCAAAGGCGGATCGACAACCTTTTGCGCCGCCTTGATTGTCGTTTTCATAATTTCTTGCAGCATTTTAATATCTGGCAACGCTGTCATGGCTGGCGATCTTCCAAACACTTCGCCCATAGCCTTAGACCAGCGACTGACCATATACGGCATTTCGTCAAAGCCGCCTTCTGCAATTACATGCCGTTCCTTTTCATCAATATACACCGATGCAATTGGTAGCATGTTTGCCGCTTTTTTACCTTTTTGAGCGTCAGACCGTGGATACACGCAATGAAGCAATTCAATTTCTTTATCTAAATCTTTCTTTTCGTGCATTCGCTTCATGCGCGGGGATAATGATTTTTCACCCCACTTTTGCACAACCTGTCTGATGGTCATTTTAAAATTACGAAACACCGTGTCTACGATGCTGTCAGCATTTTCCGCAATAAATATTTGATCGATATGTATTGCCTTAAAGCTAATGCCTTCACGCTGTACTGGCTCACCGATAAACATACAAGACGTTCCGATGGAGCTAAGCGATAAATAATATTCATGGATGTGAGATGGAAAGGCTACGTCTGGCGCGGATAGCTCTGACAAAATTGCAACCGTTGTTTCTTCCAGCCAGTTTTTAACCTTTAAATTGTCAGACAACATATCATTGTCTTTCTTTAGCCGTAGGCTAAACCATTCTGACGCTGGATTAGTCAACATGCCATGAAGGCCAGCCGCGAGCATTTCGTTAGCATGAACTCCCGTGCTGTCATATAGCAGCGTAGTTCTTTTGTCGCCTTTGGATCGTTTTAAGTTGAAATCAGATTCATTCGGCATGACAAAATTAGCAACATCTTGCCAATGCGTTTCCCATGTTCCGCGTTGCGCTTTGAGCTTGCCCTTGCGTTTGCAAAGATAGATGACTTGATCTTTATCAATCATGCTGAGCCTTTAAACGGTTGGAAGCGCAAACGCTCGAAAATTAAAATCAGCAACGGTGACGTTATTGGTTGCCGTTTCGTTTGTAACGTGAATTTCTAAATAATCATTCACGCTCATTAAAGCGCTGCCTTGAACCGTAGCCGCTCCAAGTTCTCCTGACGCCGTAATTTTTCGCGTAACTAAACTAGAATTAATGACGGCACCTGACCCGCCGCTTGTATCGAAAACATACCCTTTGAACGACACCACCTGATTGTTTGCTGCCACCAAAAACGAACACGACGCACTAAACAAAACCATTCTGTTAGGCGCTCCGGTATAACGCAGACGCCCGGTGTTAGTGCTGTTATTATCAAACAGCAATTCATTGCCGGACAGCGCAGTCGTGCCGCCGACTTTTACATAAGCTCCAGCACTGGCAATAACTGTGGCCGTTGAATTGCCTTGCATAGAGCATTCGCCGAAGCTGGGGCGCAACGACACGATAAGATCGCGCATATCGTTTGCTGTAATTGCGTTTGCCGCCTGTCCATCCGCAAACTGAGTAGATAGAAGCGTTGCCGTTGTGCGAACGGTGTCAGTCATTTATTGGCCTAACAAAGTTTTCTTGTTGCTTGCGCCGTCTTCGTCAACGGTTCCGCCAAGTCCACCGGTCAAAATTGTAGACTCGCGTCCAGAAGCTGCCGCTGCTCTTTGCCTGCTTCTTTGTTCCGCCGCTTTAACTTCTTCCGCGCTTTTTTCGGGCGGAGGCGGAGGCGGAGGTGGTGGGGCAGGGGCCGCTGGCGATGAGAAAAGTCCGCCCATGTCATCAAAATCCTATAAAATATTGTGAATTTGAAAAGATGCTATCATTTGATCGGCTTCTTGTAAATCGTATATTTTTCTGTATAGCCCATTCGCTCATAGAGCGCACCGACGCGCTTCGGCGTTATTCCAGCAGACACGCCAAGCAACGGCTCTTTCACGCCTTTTTCAGTACACCATTCATCGTAAGCCCTGACTAACCTAACGCCGTGTATTCCTGTTCTAAATTCTGGCAAGACATAAATAAGCAAATCGCCGCTCGTTAAATCATGTCCAAAAAAATGCGGTGTTACAAATCCAACGCAAAACCCTATGATTTCTTTATTTTTCTCAAGCACCGAACACATATATTGATCTGAATTATTTGTAATAATTTCAGCCAATTCCATCAATTTTTTGGGACTGTAATCCAAATTTGAATAAGTGCTTTCTTGATGCATTCTTGCGCCAATCGCTATTAACACCGGCACATCTTGCATCGTCATAGGTCGAATCAAACTAATAGGCTTTTTTCTTTTTGGTCTTTTTAGGCATTGGTTTTTTGCGGCCATAGCCTTCGGTTAAAAGCGTTTTGATTTTTTTGCTCATATCAGTCTCCTATCGCTACGGCCTGTCGGCCTCGGTAGTCGTTGGTTTCGTAATTCATAACATTATAATCCATGTCGGCTGTAGCTTGTTGTCGATAAACTTCGCCCGCTTTATGTACCAATTTGGGAAATAGTTCAGTAAATCCCCAAACCATTGCATCAACTCTATCTGGCGATCCATCGCCTTCATAGCCAGACGCCGTGACTTGACACATTTCAGACTCCAACTGTGGAAACGTGCCGACATGATGAATGCGGCCCAGCGCATACAAAGCGCTGATTGGCTCGGCTCGCACATGCTTGCCGCGTGTAGCATGGACCTCGATTATGTTTATGCCGGGGCGAACGCTCTCAAGGACATGGCGACACATATCGCCGCCTTGATTCTTCTCGATCACAATGCCGTCAGCGTCATATCGGTCGTACAAAGCAATGGCTCGCCTTGCCCATCGCTCCGGCACGCCGCGTGTTGATCCATCTTCCAAAACGTAACCGTGACCCGATTGGCTAGAGGCTACAACCATCACGCCGTGACTGTCGCTTTGCTCATGACTTGATACTGCCGGATCAACAGCGACAAGAATTCGGGAAAGATCGTTAGGCGTCTCAATTTCCCGGCCTTCGTTTATGTCGCGCATATTCCAAATTGCGCCGACCGCTTGCGGCTCGTAATCGCCTAGCCAAATATGACTGTACCGGTCGGGCCGCATACGACGGTCCAGCGCTCGTTCTGCTTCCAACTCTTTTGGAAACCACGGATTGCTATCGTAGTTGACTTGCACCACCGCCGCGCCTTCCGGCACATCGTCGCCGCGCAAAAACTGATCGACCGAATCCATGCGGTTGCGCGGGTTCCAGCTAAAATACATCTGCGAACCGGGAGCGCGAATAGTCGGGCGCAATAGCTCTAACGATTTAGACGATAGCGTTTGCGCTTCTTCGACCCAAGCAATGCGAAAGCCTTCCAAAGATTTAATACTTTCCGCCGTGTGGTCCTGCATTCCCATAAATATAACAACGCCACCCTGCGCCGTTTCGATGCGGTCGTGCATAACTCTAAAGCGGTCGGCTACGCCAAGAATGTTTATTTTATCAGCAATCAACCGGTATGCCGACTCACGCAAAGACTTCTGCACTTCACGAATGCAAACGGCACGAATGGTTGGGTCTTCGATCATCCTGTCCACAATGCGCTCGGCAAAATGGTGAGACTTGCCGCTACCACGGCCACCGTGAGCGCCAAGGTAACGCAAGCCCGGCTCAAACAATGGCTTGAATGCTCTAGGCGTCGGTATCCGTAGCTTTGCCATCAATAAAAACCCGTTCGATTGTCTCAATTTTGCCAGTATGTTCTTGGACGTTGGTTTCCTTCCAGCCCATTTGCGTCTTGGCCCAGAAGATAGCCGCTGCCGTGTCGCCGTTCATTACCTTGTTGAACAAAGTGCCGCCGACCTTGGCGTTTGCCAGTATCTTGCTCTCCCGGATTTCCTTCTTAAAATGCTTGGCAAGAGTGTCCGCATCAATGCCGTCGCGGATTACCATAGCGATCTGCTCTTGCGGTATGCCTACGGCCACCATCTGCCCGACCTGCTTGCGCTCGTCGTCCGTTGGCTTAAACGGCGGTCGGCCCGTTGGATTACCTGTTCGTTTACGCGGCATCTGCCTCTAATCCCTTTTCTAATACCGAAAAAGACTTACCATTTGCCTCCAGCGTAGCATCTTCCCCAGTAAATTTACACCACCGCTTTACGATCACGTCGCAGTATTTGGGTTCAAGTTCCATAAGCCGAGAGTGGCGTCCGTTCTTCTCTGCGGCGATCATTGTGGTGCCGGAGCCGCCGAACACGTCAAGAATTACATCACCGCCCTTGCTGCTGTTTGTCACCGCCCTTTCAATTAACTCAACTGGCTTCTGGGTTGGGTGAACGTAGTCGCCAGTTGCTCCCCTTGACGAATACCACACATCAGACTGCGCCTTGTCGCCATACCAAGCTCCGCCCTTGATGTAAAATATAAACTCGTGTTGCGGCCTATAGTTAGCGTTCCCAAGTCCAATGGACTTTTTGTCCCAAACAATACAGGCAGACGGGACCAGCCCGCACTCCTTTAGCGCGGCCTCGAATTCCGAATAGGTCCTCCAAGGAAAGCACACATAAGTTGCTGCGCCGCCCTTAATAGACGCCACTGCCGTTAATAATGCTTCCCGGATTAATTCTATTAAGTCGCCGCCGGTCTTGTCATCTCCAAGGATCATTCCGTGCGCCTTTACTTTGGCTCCTTTTGGGGTGGACCCAGCGGCCCGCCCGCCACCGTATTTCATCCCATACGGAGGGTCAGTAAACACCATGTCCGCCTTTTGCCCCGCCATCAGCTTATTCACCGCATCAATGCTGGTGCTATCCCCGCACATCAGCCTGTGATTACCCAACATCCAAACGTCGCCCAGCGCCGTCACCGGGTTCTCCGGTACGTCAGGCACGGCATCTTCGTCGGTCAACCCCTCGGTTTCATCAACCAGCATATCTGCCAGCATATCCTCACCAAACCCAATCAGGCTGAGATCGAACCCGTCCGCGTCCAAATCTTTCATTTCCACCGACAGCAAATCCATATCCCACCCGGCGTTTTGCGGCAGTTGATTATCCGCCAAAACATAGGCTTGCTTTTGCGCTTTAGTCCAGCCGGTCGCCGTCATGGTTGGCACTTCTTCGATACCGAGTTTGCGCGCTGCCATGACGCGGCCATGCCCTGCTATAATCTCACCGTCCTCATCCACCAACACCGGAGTAGTCCATCCCCACTCTTTAATTGACGCCGCAAGCTGTGCCACTTGCTCGTCAGAATGCGTTCGTGCATTTCTCGCATACGGTATGAGCGCATCTACTTTTTTGCGCTTTATTTTATCCGCAGGCCAATCTTTCATTTTGATCTCCATGTTAGTTTAAAAACCCCTTGCCCGCAGTAGTACCCCCAAACCCCCACCCTAAAGGGTGGGGGGGTTTTTGGGGTACACGTTTCTGCGGTTTCTGCCCCCCTTAACCCCCAGAACCCTAGGGTACTGTTTAGGGTTTTTGGGGTTCTCATTTAGCTGCCCTATTTACCAACATTGCCGATGCCCAAGCGTCATCCAAAACAATCCAACCATCCTCTTTTCTGTCAATCATAGATGCTAATATTAAAGCACCAATTAATTTATTATCATAAGATGGATTGGTCATATTTTTGATTGTTCTTTCAGCCATGCCGTCATTGTCTAATTTAGTTTTCAAAGCTTCGCGTGATAGATACGGGTCGCCGTCAATGTCCTGCGCTCCAGACGCCCACCAAGCATTTTCAAACGTCTTTCTATGCTTATCGATAGGGCTATCTTTTTTGGCCTTTACGGGTTCAATTCCGGCCATCAAAACCGCGCTCGTAACCTGCTCGCCGTCTTCATCGAGCCAACCCTTTATAGGCACCGACTGCAACTCCACGAAAACCGATTCCGCTTCCTCGGCATCCTTGGATTTGCGCTGATTTATCTCAATAGTGTCGCCGGGTATAACACTAATTTCTATGTCCAAAGCGCCCCGCCATGCTGACGATCCCCGCGCTCGGTGCTGTGCTTCGGCATTAACGCCGGTATGATGTACTAATATCACGCTGCAACCGAACTCATTTATAAGCGCCGCGCAGGCGTCCAGCATGGTTTTAGCGTCTTGTGCGCTGTTTTCGTCGCCGTCCAAAAAACGATGGAGAGTATCAACCACAATAATTTCCGGCATATTTGGCAAACCGCGAATGGCATCCACCGTTTTTTGATAGCCTTGCGGAGTATTTAAGTCCAGACCATGCCGCGACAACCACATATCAAGCCCGCTGACGGCCTTGTGCTGTTTCCACGCTGCCACCCTACCACGAAGCCCGTGGTGGCCTTCACCGGCCAGATAAACCACCGTGCCGGGGCTAACCTTGTTACCAAACCATTCCGACACCACGCCTTTACTCGCGACCGATAGAACCATGTCCAGAACCACGAAAGTTTTACCGCCGCCGCTGGGTCCGTGAACCATAATTAACGCTTGAGATTGTAACCATCGTTTGACCTGCCAACGGATCGGATCAGGCTGCTCGGAAAAGTCATCTGCATGAACAAGCCAATCATCAGCGGGCGGAAATAATAGACCCGCCAGATCGCCGCCATCTTGCTGGTAATCGTTGGCATCTCCTATATCGGGCGGCATTACGATGCGCCCGCCATATTTAGCGCTGGCTTGGTCGGCTTTGTTGCGACCAACGCCGGACTCGTCGTTGTCTGCTACAATAACAATTTCTTGAGTCTGGCCGTGCGCCTCGCGCAATTGACCAACAATAGCAGGCAAATTATTAGCACTGTAAGCAACCACGCAGGGCCGACCGGATACTTCGTGGATGGTCGCGGCTGTAGCGTATCCCTCGGCTACAAAGATTGGCCCCGGCGTTATTTCGCCCAGTGTCCAACTACATGATTTAGTCGTTCCGCCGGGGTGGTAGCGCTTTTCACTGTCAGAAATATATTGCAATGAAGCGAGGTCTTCATTTGCGCTGTATAGCGGTACAATTAGCCGACCGTCGCCGGTTAAACGTGCGCCATGAGGGTTAATCCCTTTGCGCTTTAGGTATGGATGATCTGGGCTGGCCGCGATGGCATCCCGCCAGATTGTCTCAACAGTGCTGGCAGCAACGTCTGCCTTGCGTTGCCGTGCTAAATCTCTCTCGGCCTTGGCCTCGGCCTGTCGCCGCACAATTGCCATATTTTCGGAAGGTGACAGATCGCGCCCAATATCAGCGCGAAACACGCAGTCTATTTGATCGCGCCAGCATCCAAATCTGCCGGCCACGGGTTCATCTGGAAAAATTACATACCAGCCAGAATCATCGCGTTTGCGGCCTTTGGTGGAAAATCTGTGCAATTGGCCGTCAATTTCTAATTTTGGAGGCGGATCAATGCCAGCGGATCTCATGGCGTCGGCCAATTGTAACTCCGGCGGGTCGACATTTGCCGACTCTGGATTGGCAACAAATGCGCCGCCAAACATTTTAGTAATATCAGCCACCTATATTCTCCCTCGCTAGTCTGGCGTATCCTTCAATATCTAGCCAGTGGTCAGGCTCAAACTCGTTGCCGCAAATAATGCGAGCTATCTTGCTTGCTATCATGTCCAAACTTTCCCTTGTTTCATAGCTAACCGTGCCGCGCCGCTCTACGCAATACATAGCGCCTTTAATGCTTTGCGCTACGCGGGCCACGTCAGAAAAGCTCCCATGCGTTTTAGCTCGCTCGCTTAAAACATCTTTTATTGCGTCTTTTATCGGGTCGATCATTTTACGTGACTCCATGTGGCTCCAGATAGGATTGAGCTAATATTTGATTTAGTGGTGCGGTATTTGTCCATGATATCAACATAACGACAGCCGTCGTTTCGCATCTTTCTAATCCCGCGAATATCGTCGTCGGTAAACTTTTTATTACCCTTGCGGTGGTTGCCGTGGCGTATTTTGTCAGCCGTATTATCCGCCGCAGTCGCCCACCGCAAATTACTAACATGGTTATTTTTTGGGTTGCCGTCCCAATGCGCCACCTGATTCTTATCAGGAGGGCATGGCCCCAGGAATGCAGTTGCGACCATTTGGTGAGCTGTTGTGTAAACAACTTCCCCGTTATATCGGATTTTAAAGCGTCGATAACCGGCGCTGCTAACATTGCCCTTCAACAGCCGCCCCTTTACCAGATTATTTTTGTTTCGTAGCAATCGCACATGACCCTGATTGGACACCTCATAATCGGCTATAAAAGATTGTCGCCATTCCAAATTTTCTAAATTCATTTTTTATTTTCCGCTTTTAACTCGTTATCGGAAAGACGCTCAATTTCAAATTGCCGCAACATCGGAGGGTTTTCGCCCCATCGATATGTGGCGTGAGGCCAAATGCCTAGCGCATCTGCCATTTTTTTGCGACTGCCAAACCATTCAATGGCTTCTGTCGTTTTCATTTTTCTTCCCTTTTGTTACAATTAGGTGTTTACACTATAGGTTAATGGATGTATGTTGTAAACATCAAATCGCAACCGGACTGGCCGACCGCGATAAAAGGAGAAAGATTATGGATTTCAAAATTAACCTCCCCTGCATTGAATGCGACTCTATTGGCACCATCGAAACTCGCGTCAGCGTGGACCGCTACGTAGAGCATCATTGCTCGCACTGCGAGGACGGGTTGGTGCCGGTAATCGAAAGCTACGACAGCATCGCCGATGCACAAGCCGACTACCCGGAAGCAATTAGCTTCACTTATCTTTAAGGGTGCATCCAAATGGGGGGTTTAAACGCACCCCCATATTTTCAAAGGAACAAAAATGGCAATCAATCTGCAAAACACCTCAACCGTTTCAACTAGCAGCATCGCGCTGCTAGTTTACGGCCAAGCTGGATCAGGCAAAACGTCGCTCATACCGACTTTGCCAAATCCGGTCATTCTAAGCGCGGAAGGCGGTCTGCTTTCCATCGCAAAATCAGACACGCCGTACATCGAAATCGCCAGCATGGACGCTTTGCGAGAAGCCTATAGTTGGCTCACCGGCAGCGCAGAAGCGCAAGCGTTTGACAGCGTAGCAATCGACAGCATCAGCGAGATTGCGGAAGTTTGCCTTGGAAACGAAAAGAAAATTAACAAAGACCCGCGAGCGGCGTATGGCGAGATGCAAACGACCATGGCCGAAGTCATAAGATCATTTCGCGATTTGCCGAAGCACGTTCTGATGACTGCAAAATTGGAAAAATCTCAGGATGAGATGGGCCGCATTTTATATTCCCCATCCATGCCGGGAAATAAAACCGGTCAATCCTTGCCTTACTTTTTTGATTTAATGCTGGCCCTACGAGTCGAAAAGGATGCCGAAGGCGTATCACAACGCGCCCTTATGTGTGACAGCGATGGCCTATGGCAAGCCAAGGATCGCAGCGGAAAGCTAGGCCAGTGGGAAACGCCGGACCTCGGCGGGATTATTAAAAAGATTGGAGCTTCAAAATGAGCATCGAAAACTTGAGCCAAAATTGGCTTGACGCAAAAGAGGCGGAGAAAACGGCAATTGAGCGCCGCCGCGAAATCGAAGACAAATTATTGTCGCTGATTGGCATTCCAGAGAATTTGGACGGCACGGAAAATGTCGACACCGATAATGGTTACAAAGTCAAAATTACGGGCCGTATGTCGCGGAAAGTTGATAGTGAAAAAATACAAGCCATTGCAGCCGAAGAAGGTCTTGAAGCGCATTTAGCAAACCTTTTTCGCTGGAAGCCAGAGATCAATATGTCGGCGTGGAAAAGCGCCGACAAATCGATCACTGAACCGCTATTAGGCGGTATCACAACCAAGCCCTCACGGGCATCATTCGCCATTACAAAGGAGATTTGAACATGGCATTTTTAGGGCAGACTTTTGACATTGACGATATGCCGGAAGCAGAAACGCAGGATTTTTCGCCGGTGCCTGCTGGCTGGTATAACGTCAACATTGCTGGCGCAGATGTCAGAACGACAAAAGCCGGAACCGGCGAATATATCGCTTTGCGTTTTGACATTACTGGCCCAACGCATCAAGGGCGAGTCGTTTGGACAAACCTTAATACTAAAAACCCGAACCCAAAAGCGGAAGAAATCGCGCATCAAAATTTGCGGCAGATTATGAACGCAATCGGACTAAAACGGGTTGAGGACAGCGACCAGCTTATCGGCGGCAATTTGTCGGTAAAAGTGACTGTCAAAGACGATCCCAAATATGGACCCGGCAACGAGGTTAAAGGCTACAAAGCCATTGAAGGCTCTGCGCCTCCGGCAGCGGTTGCACAAGTCGCAACTGTTGCGGCTACGCCAGCGGATTCGTCAGCGGCCCCACCTTGGGCAGCTAAATAACAAGGGGTGGCCGGGGGCTAAAAACCTCCGGCCATATTTTTATGGTTAAAATTCCAGAATCAAACCACACTATTGCCAATCTGATTGACGAACACCACGCGAGCCAGCCAGACGAACCGCGTTTGCACTTAGGCGGCTCAATAGCAGGACACCCGTGCGAGCGTTGGCTATGGCTATCATTTCGTTGGGCAGTGCGAGAAACATTTCCCGGTCGCATTCGCAGGTTATTCAGACGCGGCCACAATGAGGAAAGCTGGATTGTTGACGATCTACGCGCCATTGGAATTGAAATACACCAAACCGGAGACAGTCAAAAAGTTATTAACTTCGGCGGCCACATTGGCGGATCAGTTGACGGCATTATTGAACGCGGTGTTCCGGGCGCAAAAAAGTCACGCCATATTGCAGAGTTTAAAACACACGCTCGCAAATCGTTTGACGATGTAACAAAAAAAGGCGTCAAAGATTCAAAGCCTTTGCACTACACGCAAATGCAACTCTATATGCTAGGCACAAAAATTGACCGAGCTTTGTATGTAGCGGTCTGCAAAGACGATGACCGCTTGTATATTGAGCGAATTAAATATGACAAAGATCACGCCGAAAAATCACTGGCTCGCGCTAAACGCATAGCAACATCCGAACGTATTCCGCCACCGCTATCAACAGATGCAAGTTGGTATCAGTGCAAGTTTTGCGCGGCGCATAGTTTTTGTCACACGAAGCAATTAACGCAACACGTAAATTGCCGGACTTGCGCTCACGGCACACCGGAGAAAGATGGCACATGGTCGTGCGCCCGTTGGGCTAGAGGTGAAGGAAATAAAATTCCCGGTGATTTTCAAATTACCGGATGCGATAGTCATGTGTTGCACCCCGACATGGTGCCTTGGCCTATTAAAGACAGCAACGATCCGCATGAGGCTGTTTATGAGATTAACGGCAAAGATATTCGCAACGGCGAAGGTGACGCCTACGTTTACAGCAGCAGAGAAATAATAGCAGGCGGCGAAGCCTGTGGAGATGAACTTGTTGAAGAGGTCAAAAAAACCTTTTCCGGCGCAAACATTGTTGAAGTTAGAGAGAACACAAATGGAATGGATTAAAATTGCAGAGCGAAATATTACAACTCGCCACAAATGGATGGTGACGCGAGATTATGAGCCGTTAGGAATTTACGATTTACAGCCTCCAAAACATTTGGAAAAAGACATAGGGGCTTTTTTTCGCGCCACAGAAAATAGCAAAATATCTCTTGAAATTGTTCGCAAGCATGTTGAATCTGGTAAATTTTTAATGGCGCAGAAAAAAGACGGACCAATGAATTTTTCCATTTTGATAAAAAAGGCAGGGCTTTAAAATGCTTCGCGATTATCAACAGCGGACAATAGATGAATTATATAAATGGTTCTCTAGCGGCAAAAAAGGGCATCCGTGCATTGAGCTTCCAACCGGATCAGGCAAGAGCCATATCATTGCGGCCATATGCCAAGACGCAAAAACTCAATGGCCGGAAACTCGCATTTTAATGCTAACGCACGTTAAAGAATTGATTGAACAGAATGCGGAAAAATTGCGCCAGCATTGGCCGGAAGCACCGCTTGGCATTTACTCGGCTGGCCTTGGGTCAAAACGATTTGATGACATTACGTTTGCCAGCATTCAATCCATTCGACGCGTAGACCCAAACGAGATAGGCCATTTTGATTTGGTGTTGATTGATGAATGTCACCTTGTTTCGCACAAACAGGAAGGCGGTTATCGGAATTTGATCGAAGCTCTAACCAACATCAATCCGGCGTTGCGTGTTATTGGATTAACGGCAACGCCGTATCGATTGGGTCACGGCCTTATAACTGACGAACCGGCGCTGTTTTCAGAAATTATTTCTCCGACCAGCGTTGAAGAATTGATCTACAAAAAACATTTGGCACCGTTGCAGTCTAAAATTACAGGAGCAAAAATATCCGCAGATGGCGTTCATAAGCGTGGCGGCGAATACATTGAGAGCGAATTGCAAGATGCCGTGGACCGCAAAGAAATCAACGGGCCGGTCGCGGATGAAATTATTGCTCAAGGTGAAAACCGCAAATCATGGTTAATTTTTTGCGTCGGAGTGCAGCATAGCTATAATATTCGTGACGAATTAATCGAGCGTGGAATTAGCGCGGCAACGATTACAGGCGAAACGCCGAAAGCCGAGCGAGCAGAAATAATTGCTGATTTTAAAGCGGGGCGCATTAGAGGATTAACGAATGCAAATGTTTTGACTACCGGATTTGACCATCCCGATATTGATATGATTGCTATGTTAAGGCCAACCGCAAGCGCAAGCCTATATGTTCAAATGGCGGGTCGTGGAATGCGCCCTAAAAGTCACACCGACCATTGTCGAGTTCTTGATTTTGCTGGTGTAGTTGAAGCGCACGGACCTATTACAAACATTGATCCGGGGCGAAAATCAGGAGAGGGAGAGGCTCCGGTTAAAATTTGCCCGGAATGTGATTCTATCGTTCACCTGTCGGCAAAAAATTGTCCCGATTGCGGATATGAATTTCCACCGCCTCCAAAACCCAAAAC
>Ga0209337_1000821_pt1 | contig 24718 bp, 25 predicted proteins | sample LinPmetageLP53_FD_184044 | JGI IMG/M metagenome (GOLD analysis project Ga0209337, IMG submission 184044) | Marine viral communities from the Pacific Ocean - LP-53 (SPAdes) (version 2) | ecosystem: Environmental > Aquatic > Marine > Oceanic | place: Pacific Ocean | collected 2010-02-08 | reverse complement strand
GATGATATAATAATATAAGAATTATTGTCTTCAATTATTTACCATTTTATTTTCGCACCATAAGCAGAGCATAATATAAATATTAATTTAATTTTTTTAAGAGCATAAATTCTTAAAAAAGTTATTATTTTATTTTTGTCTTCCTTACCTATTATGGTGTGATAATTTAAAATTTATTTTTTAAAATTAAGACCATAATTTAGTGTTGATTTTGCAGTAATCTTCTTGAAATTTTATTTTAATTTTTAGAGCATATTAGAAGCCATAAGTGTTAATTGAAATTCACAATAAATTCACCTCTTTTAATTGTAAAAAATCCTTGACGAGGAATTTTATTTTTTGAAACTGATATAATATTTCCTGATGCTATACGCTCTTGTTTTTTTCTTAAATAATATTCCCTCATATATTTTCGTCGTTTTTGAATTTTTAAAAAATTTTTATCTTCCATCTATATATATGAGCGATATAAAAATAATAGAGATATTACCTAAAAGAACCTGTATCTTATGTAAGAAAACCATTAAGAAATTTGCTAAATGGAATGATAATAGGAAAAGGTCAGTCCATAGAAAATGTTGGTTGAACTTTAGAGATTTTTCAGATAGACATTTTGATTATTTATTTTGCGGAGATAGACAAACACCCGCAAAATCATTAGTTTCAATTAAACCTAATAAAGATTAATGATGATAATTAGGTAATACAACTGAAGCACCCCTACAATTAGGACATTTATATGTTCTTGTATATCTACCATCAACTCCATTATCATTACTTCTACATTTAGTTAAACAATAAGATAAATAACAACTACTATGAAAGTGATGACCGCATTTTAAAGTCATACATTCATCTACAATACTATCCATACATATACTACAATTTTCGTCGGGTATTTTTTTCTGTTTTTTTAAAATACCATACATCTTCTCATTTAATTTTTCCATATCTTCATATCCTTCACTTTCTACTTTCATCATCAGTTTTGCTTCATCTCTTTCTTTTTCCAACAAACCAACTTCCGTCTGATAGGTCTCAATATCTTTTTCTAAATTTTTCTTTTCTTCTGTTAATTTTGCAACTTTGATATTACATTTATGTTCTATATTTTTAATTTTAATATTTCTCATTTCTACATTTACTTCACTTAATCCCTGTTCTGTTTCTATTTTTTGAAGAACATCTTTGTTCTCCTGAATTTTTAATTGTATATTATTTTCAGTAATAATTAATGATGCTTTTCTTTCTTCATATTCTTCTTTTCTTTTTTGAATAGTATCTTGAGGCATTATTCTATGAAATAATTTTAGTTCTTTTTCAGTATCTTCATTTTTAGTAGTTATTTGTTTAATTTCACTTTCATAATGATTTTTCATATCTTCCATTTTTCCTTTGTATTTTCCAATAATATCTTCTACTCCACTTGATAAGTTATTATATTTATCAACAATCCATTTTGAAGCAATACGATTAAAAGTCATAGTATATTTATGTCTTAATTTAGTATCAGCAGTTTGGTAAAATTCTATTTTCAGTTTTTTATTATAAAAATAAACATAAGGACAATTCTTTTTACTATGAACGAACTCGGTATGGTCTCGTTTCCAAGAAGCACATTCACCACAGCAAGGACAGGGCGAGGTTTTACTACAATTATGTAAATTTTCTTCTTCTTCTACAATAGGTTTTGAACTATTATAACTACAATTTCTTGATAATAATTCTAAATAATTATACATTCTTCTATATCTTTGTTTAGGGTAAGCACTTTCAATTAAACCATTATTAAAATAAGTTTTGTATAATTCAAGTTCAGTTTTAAAATTATTTAATTGAATTGTTTCTACTTCAAGTTCTAACATAGTTCCAGTTAAGGAGGCGGCGAATTCTTCAGGAGAAGAGTTGAGAAAAAAGTTGCTGACTTTTGCGATTTCCATCTTGTTATAATATAGCAATAGAGAAAATTTTTTGGTTTTGAACGCAGAAACTCCTAAACATTCTCCATATATAGATTATTCCTAAATAAACTCCTAAACATTCTCCATATATATATTTTCTCCTAAAGTAATTGAGTTTCTCCTAAACTATATATAAATATTCATATATAGTTTTTCATAAACTCCTAAAGTTTCTACCAACCTCCCGCTGTTGAAGGTATATCAAAATTACTATCCATAGTAGGAGCAGCCATAAGTCCCCGAGTTGCTAAAGTAGGAGGAGCAACAGGGGCTTTAGCAGCAGTAAAATTAACCTTTGGTTTATCACCCAATACGGCAGTATCCCACCAATTAACTAAACCTTCACCCATCTGATAAATACCACCAAGTTCTAAAGCACCACCCGCAACTTGAGCCAAAACACCAAGAGGGGCTAAAATTCCTGTTGCATCAAGAGCAGCCCCCGCCGCTTCAAGACCATCTCCAACAGCATCATCTACACCAGTTTTTAAAGCATTAGCACCATCAGAGGCAATAGATTTAGCAGCAGAAGCACCTGATTTTAAAGCATCAGCAGCAGCATCTCCAGCATCAGTAGCAACATTTTTAGCAGCATTAACAGCGTCATCTGCTCCATCAGTTATAGCAGATGTAGGATTAGTAGCATCAACACCACTTCCACCAATATCTTCAGGAGTAGCATCTGTTTCTGCTTGATTAGCAGTATTACGAGTTTCAACATCTTGCTGTTGAGCGACCTGTTCTGTTTGAGGTTCATCTCTTACGGCTGAAGCATTACGACTTCTATCAATAGCATCAAAATCTATATCACCACTTTCAGTCATAGGAGTTCCTTCAAAACTATTCATAAATTCATCAAAACTCATTCCAGGTTCTTCAGTTGCAGGTTCAATATCATCTCCCATATCTTCTTTAGTTTCATCACCTACATCTGATTTTGTTTCTCCTCTACTACTACCAATTTCACTCATAGGTAATTCTCCACCTGTTCCACTACCACCTGTTAAATTATCCAATTCAACTCCCTCACCACTATCAGCAACATCACCAGCATCAGCACCACCTCGTCCAACAGCATTTTTAACTTTTTGAGTTAAAAATTTACCTGCTCTTTGGTCTAAAGTTTTTAAACCAGTTTTTTCATAAATTCCTCCAAGAAGTTTCGTTCCATATTTTTTAGCACCTCTAATAGCGAATTCCTCACCAATACCAGTAAGGGCATTTAAATCTACCTGACTTTGAGCCGCTGAAACAGCATTTTGAAGACCTGATTTATTTCCTGCAACTACATTATCAACATCAGCCCTCCAAGCACCTAAATTTGAATTAATTTCACCTGCAGAATTAGAATATCCACTTAACGCTCTTTGATAGTTATTCATTATATACTATAAAAATATATAATAAATTATTTAAATTATACTTTATCTTCTTCTTTCTCTTCAACTACGGCTTCAGCAACTTCTAATGCTTTATCAATTACACACTTACTTCCATTCAATAAACATATTAATGAATGTATAACTCCAGCACCTTTAGTTTTTTTAATAAAAGGCATTACTTCAGATAAAACAAATAATCCTAAAGCAATATAGGTTGTTGTTTCATAATTGAAACTTCCATTAGCAACTGACCGACTTATAGTATTATTCATATACTATTTGGATAGAATTTTATTACCTTTCAAAAAAGGTTTTTCATTTCTATATTTCATATAATTTTTACCTGCTGATACTGCACTTTCTTTAGAATTAAATTCTTTTTTTACATATACTTTCTTCTTGATATTCCATAATTTATATTTTTTTCCAACCTTCTTTATTTGAAACGGCATATAATAATAGATTAGATTATTTCTTTACTCTAACCTTATTACAAACCTTTTCTATTGTTAATAGTATATCTTTTAATTCTTTTAATTCTTTATTTAATTTTTTATTTTCCTTTGTTAAATTTTCTAAATCTATTTTCCATTTTTTATTTATTTTTTCTATATGAGTTTTTAATTCTTCCATATAAATAGTAATAGATTATTTTCTACCCATAACATAAAACACACCTGTCTTCACCTTCTTCATATAATATTTTTTATATTTATTAGGGGCTTCCTGTCTAAATCTCCAGTAATGTTTAGTTTCTTCAGGTTTTTTATTATTATAATTTCTGTAGGATTGCTTAAACTTATTTCTTTTAATCCAACTCTTTGCTTGACCTAAAGTAAAATTCTTTTTATTAAAAATAACTGATTGAGTTCCCATATAAATATATATAACATTATAATTCTTCTTCACCATTCATCTTATCTCTTATCTTTTTAGATACATATTTTTCCCAATCTATTTTCTTTTGAAAATTTAAAAACATTTCAGCAGGATTTTTTCTTAACATAAGATGCAAAAATTGGTATTTTTTATTAGCAAATTTGTAATACATTCTTTCTAATGTTTCTTTATAAATTCCACCCCATTCCTCATTTATTTTTTCCATTTCCAAAGAATTTACAATTCCGTTAAAGAGCAAAACATTTGTAGCATTTGCTCGTCCAATAGGAGATATGCTGCGAAAATGTTGAACCGACATAATAACATTTGCGTTGTAGTGTCTATATCTTGATAAAAATTTATTTAATCCACTATTTCTATGAATTAAACCTACAGCATCATCTACTATAATTAATATCTTCGGCATATCCTTTTTCTCAAAACTTAATTGTCTTGCTAATATTTCTTGTAAGTATTCATCTTTAAAATCTGTTTTCCATTCAGCAACTTCTTTCAAGTGTCTGATACTATCATCAACTAACACCGATGGAGAGAAAAGATAGATTTTCTCAAAGGCACTCTCTTTTCCACCCCAAAAATTTTTACCTAAAACCATATTGACGAGAGTTGTAGTTTTCCCAGCAGAAGTCGCTCCAATAAGTAGTGTAATTGAACCTGCGTTTCTATTAATAGATGGTAGGTTCGGGTGATAAGATTTTTTCTCTGTTATAGGTAATGGTCTAATTGGTATTATCTCTAAACTATTATCTTCATCAAGAAAATCATTATCTTTCTTTTTACTTCGGGTATTCATATACTTTTATAAAAGATTAAATTATTTTATAAAAGGTTAAAAGTTATTAAAATCTGTTGGTTTAAATCTATTTTTACCATATAGATGACTTAATGGATAATTATCAGGAAACTCTTTCTTTGGTTTTTGCTTTAAAATCTTTTGATTTTTTACTTTTTCTTTAGTATTTGTATTTGTTCTATTTTTATAATTATTATAATGTCCTTTCATCTCTTCATATCTCATCATATAATTAGAGAATTGTTTAAAACTCATATCTCTTTCCTTATTAGGAATGTATTGAGGTTTTCTTGGTATATCAATAGGTTCTGATACTTTTTTCTCATCTTTCTCTGCTTTAAGTCGTCTATATCTTTCTCTTGCTTTAACTCTATTACGCTCTTTAGTTGCGTCTCTTCGTTCTTGTTTTTCAATATCTTTTAATCTTTTTGCTTCTGCTTTCTCTTCTCGTCTAATTCTCGCCTTTTCTTGACGAGTTTTAATTCCCTTTGCTCTCGCCTCCTTTAGGTGTGGATATTTACAACTCGCCGAGTTCTTCCCCGTTCCTGGCGGTTCTTGAACTGACTGACTTTGTTTATCCTTGTTTATCAACTCACCCACTTCTGTCTCTTGAACTGAACGACTTTGTTTAAGTTCTTTTTTATTATACTTCATATCAAAAATATCTTTTTGTTTTAAAACTTCTTTTTCTTCTATTTCAACTTTCAGGTTTTCACCTTCTTCAGCAACTTCATCTAAATTAGGATTGATTTCAGGAAATAATTCTAATGAACTCATTCTTATAATCTTTAAAAATATAAAAAATTCTTTTAAACTTTTTATACTTTTATAATAAATTTTAATTAATCTCGTTTCCTATGATAGTCCATAATATCAATATAATCTTTAACATTATGTAGTAATTTATGAGGAATAAATAAATGAGGTTTAAATTCTTTTTTACCTCTTCGGTCAGTTCCTGCAACTTTTATATTACAATTTAATCCTTTGTTATGATACAGGGCATATCTACATTTTTCACTATCAAAAAAATATAGTTCTCGTTCATTTCCTTTCTTACCTGTAAATAAGAAAAAGAAATATACTTTATAACCTTTATCCATCATCTTTCTCGCCTCAATAAGTTTATTTTCACCTATCATAGTATCCCAAAAACTATCTACTTTATTTCTTCTTGATTTTAATTCAATCATTCTTACCTGATTATCATCATCATCGGGTATAGATTTATAATCAATAATATCCCAATTAGTTCTACCACACTTACGAGTTTCCCAAGAAGTTTTAAAAAAATCTTTTTCTACTAACCATTTCTCAAACCAGTTTTCATTTGTTCGCCCCATTTGGCGGTCTTTGATGCTCTCGGCATCGTTCCAGTTGCTTTTAGGTAGTTTCTTTCGCATTATAATATTACTATAGATTATAATTTTTTGAAATTAAACGCACTTTTCTCCTAAAGTATTCAATAATTATAATAATCATAATATTTTTCTAATTGAGATTTTCTTTTTTGGCTCTTACCATATAAGCGTTCCATTCTTTTTAATTCATAAATACTTTGATGCGGTTCAACATCTTCATCAACAGGTTCTTTTGTTCTCGCATAATTTACAAATTTATTTTTTGGTATAGGAGACATAGAGTTAGGATTAATAGTATTTGTCGGTTCTCTATCCCTTAAACCAATAGCCCAATATATAAATTTCATCATTTTATATATTAGTTATTTATTTTTATTTACATTAATCTCGTCATATTATTTTGACTTTGATAATCTCGTCCTATTGCTTGATTAGGTAATGAAGTATCTGAATTTGGTTTCTGTCTAAACATAATTAATACATCAGTTTTATCAATTAGACCAACAGCAGGTTCATTATTATCATAACTACAATAAACTCTCAAGCGATTTAAAGTCATTTCTCCGATATTGTTTAAATCTACCCAATTCTTTTCATTAGTATAATGTTGATAGACCAACTTTGAACCTACACTTGTTCCTCCATCACCATAATTATGAACTACAGCAATATCAGCAACTTGCTGACTTGATACACCATTTCTACTTTGTATAGGTAAGTCGGTCAGTTGTATATGAATTGACTGCTTAATATCATCTTCACTAACTCCTCCAGTTCCAACAACACCATATTCATCAAAAACACCAGCAACATCAGGAGCAACTTCAAAAACTCCATCTGCTCCACTCGCAATCATACCCATCAACACACCAAGTTTAGTAGCAGGTTGTCCTATTGTAAAACGAGGTTCTACAAGATAAGCAGGTTTCCATTTTCTAAATTTATCTACAGAAATAGGAGTATCAATAATAGCATTACCAACTAAAAATATTTGTTTTTGAGCGTATCCATTAGCATCAAAAGTTTCAGGAGTTCCAGCAGGAGGAAGGTCAGCGTCTTTAATAGTTTTTAACCATCTTGTAGCACTTCCAACAATAGGGTCTCCAGCATAACTTCCAGGTTTAGACATCATTAAATCATAATCAGGAAATAAATCTAAAGCACCACTATAACATCTTCTTACATCAAAATTACCATAAGCATATGTTCTAATTCTATTTTGAGCGTAGCAACATAAAGCCATATCACCATACCAAGAAGGAATAAATGTTTTTGTTGCAACACCCGCTCCAGCAGGAGTATCACCAGTAGCCATATCATATAATAAAAACCAATCACCTATGTTAGTATCTTGATTATAATTAGTTGAACCTTCAACAGCCATACAATAAGGAGTAGTCCATCTAAATCTAAAACTCATTCTTCGTTCAAAAGCATCGGCTATACTCGCATTAGGTTGAGGCGTTCCTGCTGCTGTTGTTGTAGCAGCCCAATCATTTAAATCCATTTGATAAACTATAGTGTGTCTTGAATTACCTAATGCTCCTAAAGCAGGTAATCCACCATTATTACCAGCGGCAGCATCAGCATTTTGAACTTCAACGAATAATTGATTTTTTTCAATTAATAAACCCATAGTATATCTCGCATTTGTCTGACTACCACCCGCACCACCAACAGAGTTATTTAAATCAAGATTAACAAGAAAACCACTATTACCAGCAGCAGAAGGTTCTTGACCTTCAATAAATTGTAATGATTGAACTCCAACAACGCAATTAGGCACTTGAGATGTAGGAGTAGCAGTATCAGCACCAGCAGATAAATCTATCATAAAAACACCACTTCCACCTACAACATTACCTCCTGTATTCCAACCTCCTCCAACTACATTACCTAAACTCCTCTTAATACCAGTATCAGAATACCACATACCCCACCTATTTTGATTATATCTTGACGGAGTTCCAATTGCTTGACCTCCTTGCGTTATAAGTTGAGAAAAACCTATTGATGTAGGAATACCAGGATTAACAGGCACTTCATTAGGAATTCCCGCATTCCAAAACAATATTCCATCAGGAGAACTTCTAAAATTAACACCTAACTCATTCATATCACCCCAAACAGAACCAGTTGCTATTGACCTCATACAATTAAACTGAACTCCATAGTCAGCAGGTTGTAATCTTTGTTTTTGTTTTATTGTTATTTTATCAGTCGTAGATGAATAAGCACCACTCCAACCATTAGTATATGGAGATACAAGTTTATCACTCATAAAATCTGCTTGACCTCCCCATCTATTCATATTAAAAATTAATTCACTCACTACATTAGACCAGTCATCACTAATCTGTTCGTTAAGATATATAGGCATTACCTTATTCAAAGCAGGTATTCCAATCTGTTGATATAAAACATTATTAGGTTCTGCTATTTCTACATTTTCTTTACGCTGCATAGTAGCAGATACAAACGCAACTTGACTATTAGGAGGTAATACCATAGATGAAGCAAAATGATTAGTCCAGTCATAAGGTTTTTGATGACTATCGCCACCGACAGAATTACTTTCGTTTTTCAAAAAAACTAAACTCATTTTATTATATAATTCTACTATATATTAAAAATGTTTAAAACTTTTAAACAAGATAAAAAGGTTAAAACTTTTAAGAAAACTAATCCTAAATCTTTGAAACAAGGAACATCAAATTTAGAAGGAAAATATCAAGGAGAAGACGAGTTTCTCATAAATCTTAAGAAAAAAAAGAAGAAAAAGCCACCTAAACAATCTCAAATTTTTGGAACTACTCCAAATAAAAATGGAAAATAATTGTTTATATTGCGTTCAAATCCTAAAAAATTAATATCTATAGTTATTATATAATGACTACTCAAGAAGAATTCAGCAATCAAGAAAGTATCGTAAATGATACAGATTATTCTACCGACGACGAACCAAATCCTTGCGGTAATCCTTTAGGAAAAACAGGGACAAGAAAGAAAATTACTGATATGGATTTTGATGAACTCAAAGAATACACTACAAAGTTGATGGAGAATAAGAAAAAATATATTAGAAAATACCAAAAAAGTGATAAAGGAAAAGCCAAAATTAAAATAGCAAGTAAAAAGTTTTATGATAAAAATAGACAAATTATTTTAGAAAAGAAACGAATTGCTTACCTTAAGAAGAAACAATTAAAAATGGGAATAACTAACTAATTAATTTATTTTAATAACATTATAATCTTTGTTATTAATATATAGAATGCCCGTAAATCTTGGAAGCCATTATTTAAGTAAAAGTGCTGCTCGTAAATTATTAGTAGCATTTAACAGAACAATTAAGGGAACTAAAGATGAACCCCGAACAATTAGAGGAATTAGTAAAATGACTGATAAAGAATTAGAAGACAAACTGAAGGAGTTTCAAACTAAAAAAGGTATAGGAAAAAATAAAGGAAGAGAAATTTTAACTCATAAAAGAGTAAAGTCATCGTCTTATAGTCAAGTTATACCAAAAGATACAAGACGACCTAAATCTGAAAAAGAACCGATTTATGAAACTACTACTGATAAGCAGGGAAATATTAAAAAAAAATTAACAAAAAAAAAACAAGCAGAAGTAAATAAAGTTGCAGATAAATTAATAGAAGAAGATAATAAAAAGAATAAAAAGATTTCAAAACCAACTCAAGCAAAAACTAAAAAGAAGCGTTCAGCAAAACAATTAGCAAATGATAAAAGATTAGGTGAAATGGCGAGAAAAAGAGCAGCAGCAAAGAAAAATAAAAAATAATCATATATATAAATGATTGATTTAGAGCAAATTCGTAATGAAATAAAATTACATATTATCATAACCAAACTAAAAAAATTAGGTTATATTTTATTTTTCTAAATTATGTAGGTAAAATGTCTCTCTATAGGGGTATATCAGGAAGTTGAAATTATGTTAATAAAATCTATTACTTTTATTAAGGAAATCTTTAATAAAAATATTAAGTTTAAATATTTAAATTTTTTAACTTTAAAATAAAATATTTAGGTATTATATAAATATGGATTACACCGCATCTCAATATCAAAATACTATTACAAGTAAATCTACTCTTGTTCCATCTGATAATCAACTTGCCTATAAATCAGGGGAGACCATCAGATTTTCCGTTCCTCCATTTATGAGTTTTATTGACCCTCGTCAGAGTGTCCTTAAGATGAAAGTTAAGGTTAGAGGTTCGTCTATTTATAGATTTCCAAAAAAAATTGGCGTTCAATCGGTAATAAATAATCTGCGAATTTATGACGGAACTCAAACCCATACTTTAGAAAATTTACAAAATTATGCAGAGCGTCTTACCAAAGAATATCATTATACTGAAAATAATTCGGTAAAACATAAACGAGACCTTTTAGAAGGTAGTGAAAGTGTAGTAGATGATGGTTTTTATAATCTTCGTTCAAATGAAAAACAAGCATCTGCCGTATTTAACTCAAGTCAGTTAGGTGAGGGTTATTTTGGTTCTGCTGTAGTTAATTCTGCTCCTGAACTTGATGGAACTACTATTCTTGCTAATCCAAATACTATGGAAGTTGTCTTACCTTTATCAAGCGGACTTTTAGGAACTATGTCTAAACGAATGACCCCAGCAGCATTATTTCAGGGGCTTTCTGTAGAAATTGATACTAACCTCGCAGCAAAATGCCTTCAAGTGTGGAGTGAAGCAGGAATGATGTCTAATGAAGCAGTTGCTACTGGAGCGGCTAATCCTCCTGGTGCTGCTGTTCCTGCTGCTTTTGTTCCTTCTATTAATAATTTTGCAGTAAAATCTGTTGTAGGTGGTGGTATTGGTGCGGCTTTAACGCAAGTAAATATTTTTGCTTCTTCACTCTCTCCTGCTGCTCTTGCTACATCTTGTAGAGAACTTGCTCCTGGTGATAGGGCTATGAATTCTCTTCAAGGTATTACAGGTTCATCTAATCTTTTAGTAGGTCGTCCTTTCTTTTGTTGGACTACTGGAGACCCTGCTGTTCCAACCCTCCCTGACCTTGTATGCGTTGGAACTATCCAATCTTTAACTTATAATGCCGCAACTGCCGCAGTTGAGGTTATTCTTGGTGCTATTCCTGCTGCTCTTCAGACAAGTGTAGGTGGTGCTACAGGTCAATATCTTCCTGCTGCTGCTAAAGACCAAATTGCTGTTTTTGCTGCTGCTCCTCCTGCTGGTTTTGAGATGAGAGGAGTGTGCGGAGTTTCTAAAGCCGCTTCTATTAAGGAGTGCGAATATGAACTTACCGATATTGAGTTAGTGCTTAAGACGGCTCAACCTCCTAAATCCTATGTTGATGGATTACAGAGAGCAACTATGACTGATGAAGGTGCTGAATACGATTTTATGACCTGCGAAACCTATAGGAATAATGTAAATAGCGGTGAAGTTGTCGCTCAAATTAACTTACCGACTTTGAATGAGAGGGCTGTATCTATTATTACTCTTCCTCATAATCAAGCAATAGCAAATTCGGTTCTATCTGATAATTTTGCTACGACTTTAGACCATATTCAAAACTATAACTACATAATCAACGGACAAAGTCAGCCAACTCGTAAAGTTTCTTTAGGAAGATTGTCTCAAAGTCCTTCACTTAACGAACAAGTTGCTCTTTGGGAAATAGAAAAATCATTATCAACTGCCCGACTTCCTGTTAGAAATCTTAATCAACAGGGTAAGGAATTTATGATGGCTCGTCCTCTTGCTTTATATGGAGGTGTTTATAATCTTGCTGCTGATGGTAATATATCACTTAAAGTAGAATACTCCGCATCAGAACCTCCTGATGAGAATAAATTATTTACTTCATATATCTACGGATTAAGGAGAATTAGAGTTAATAAAGTTGGATTAAGTGTAGAACTTTAGATATACAATAATTAAATTAGTTAAAATATTTAATTAATTTAAAATAAAAAAATATATCTATATAAAATATAATGAGTTCAAGACGAAGATTAGTTCAAATTAATCCAACAAATCAAGGTAATGGAGTGTTTTCATTTAGAGGTGGTGTTAATCAGTTGGTTTTTGATATTCCTATGACCCCTGCTATACTTAACGGGAAAAGTGTAAGAATAAATGGTGTTTTTGATACACTACTTACAGCAACAACTCGTCCATCTAATAATACTGCTGTTAATGGTGTTGCTGCTGGAGTTGCTACTGGAACAGATGTTTTTATTGACCCGAGAGTAGGTGTAAGTGCGGCGATTGATTTTCTCACTATTCAAAATTTAGAAGGTGCTACATATGAGACCATAAAATCATATAATCGCCTTTGTAGTAGTATTTTACCCCTACAAGAAGGTATTCAAAGTTATTTAAGTGGAGGTATAGATATTGCTTATGGTGCTTTAGGTAAAGAACAGCAACAGGGTCTCCGTTGCGATAATGCTTTTGAATTTTCCATTCCATTACAAGCAGGTTTCCTACAGGGTAATCCAATTGACTTACAACTCGTCAGAGGACTTCGCATTACTGCAACTTTGGCTTCTGACCTTTTTGTATGCGGAAATAATTACTGGAATAACCAAATTTCTACTGGAGGAACAGCAGGTTCAGGAGCATATTATCAAATGCGAGATGTAAATATGTCCTATGAACTTGAAGTGCCTGATGCTGCGGCTCAAAATGCTATGGTTCAAAATAACTCGGGTGCTTGGGAGTATAATGCCTATAGTTCGTTTTATCAGGTCGTTCAATCAACTGATACAAATGCCGTTCTTAATATTAACAAGTCAAGGACTTTGGGAACAATTATGAATATGATACCAAGTGAGTTTATTAATAACTATAATTATAATAGTAATTGGGCGGTTCAGCCATTAGAAGCAGATGCGGCTGGAATTCTTAAAAATCAATGCAACCTCCAGGAACTTACCTTCACTAAAGGAGGGCTTCGTATTCCGCTTGATTATGAATTGAGGACTGAAGACGAGCAGGAACAGGGTGTTGCTACATCTCAAAAGAATTTTGAGGAACTTAATGCTGTTAGAGATGTATGGGCTATGAGTTCTTTTATGAAAGATTTACGAACAGAATTGTCTCTTGATAGAAATAGTGCTGGTGGTGTTATTCCTGGTAAATATCAGTCATCTATGCTTGAGAATGATGCTAAAAATGCTTGGAATATCGGAACTTCCTACGACCATATTACAGGCAACGGCTTGAATTTCAAATCTACTCCACTTGGATTACGACTTCAAACTCGTCCTACTGCTGGAATTAATTTAGTTCCTCACTCTCTTTTCTGCTTTATTCGTCATAAAAATACAATTATGTTTAACAACGGACAAGTTTCAATTATGAATTAATTTTATTTTATTACCTTTAATCATAATGGGAATAATAACATACGCAAAAATTATGTATTGGCTTTATTTTACAACATTCTTGTTCTTATGAGGGTATATCAGGAAGTTGAAATTATATTAACAAAATCTATTACTTTTATTAAGGAAATCTTTAATAAAAATATTTTAAAATATAAAGTTAAAATTTTTAATTTAAATTTTAAATATTTAGATATTATATAAATGAGTGGAAATTCTTTACCCGCCGTCTTAAGAACAGATGTTTTAGAAAGACCTGAAAATCAGAGAGTAGAAACTGACCTTGTATATCCTGTTAGTTTTTCTCAAAATAGCGTTCGCTTCGTATTTCCTCGTAAAGGAATACTCAATTCAAATTCTCAATTCAAATTTAGAATGACTGCTGGAAAAAGTGATGGAACTGCTATGGCTGATGATACAGAATTTTGTTTTTTACCCGCAGCAACAGGAGCAGCGTCAGCCGTTTCCCGAGCATTTTTGGAAATTGGAGGTCGCCGAGTTGCAACTTTAGCAGATGTAGGACATTATCTTACTTGGAAGCGTCTTCATTATTCTAATGAATATAGAGAAGGTATTGCTAAACCTAAAATGGGTGGTGATGATGTATTTTTAGGAAGTGCTTCATCTGCTTATCCTCCTCAAGCCCCTTATGGAACTATAGGTCGTCCTTCTAATCCTATGGCTCAATCTGCTGCTGCTGGAAATGCTGATACATCAAGTAGATATAAACTTAAAGAAACAAGTGAATTAACTCCTGAATGGGTTTTGAGTTTATCTCAATTAATTCCTATGATGAGAGGAGTTATGCTCCCGTTGTTCGCAATTTCTCAAGAAGTTTCGCTTACCATAGAGTTTCAAAAAGATGAACTTAATACAAGAATTATGAGAAGTGGTGCTTTAGTTGCTGCTAATACCCCTTGTAAATCTTCCATCGTTCAAGCAGAAACTTACATTATGGCTGACTTTCTGTTTTATCCTCAATTGCTTGGTGCTTTAGGAGCAGAAATTCAAGGTTCAGGTGGTTATGATTTGGTTTATGATGAAATTCAAGTTGCTTACAATAATGATAAACACCCCGATGGTGGTTGGGCTATTGGAGATAATATTAGAGTTGAAACATTCTTACCTTTAGGTGGTAAAAGAGTTAAGTCAGTCGTTCAGCAATCGCAGGAAGGAACTGGAGCAGATGAAGGTGATGTTCTTTGCGGTATTTATAATTCTCAAGATTGCACTAATTCTTCTGAAACTATGAACTTAACAATTGATAGTAAGCCCTTTTATTCTATACCAATTGGTAATAACTCTCTTCAGTTTAGTGAAACTAATCAAGTTGAAGGTGTGCCTCTTCAGGTTGCTGCTCCTATTTATTCTAACTTTTGTTCTATTGGTGCTACTACTGGTGCTAATACTGGAGGAGTTGATGTTGAATGTATAACTGATAGAGAATTTAATGGTTCTACTCAAACTGATGATGGAATTATGCATTGGCTTGGTATTAAAATCGCAAACGCTCAAAATCAAGGTGTAAGAATGTCTAATACTCCTATGATATGGAGTAGAGCAAGAACTATTGGTGATGGTGGTGAAATTCAAGATTATACATTAAGATACTTTATTACAACTGAACGAGTTCTTAATATTTCTAATGGAATTGTAAATATGATAGAATAAATTTTTTAACTTTAGTGTTTTATTATTAATTCATTTTTATATTATCTTATTATATAAATGAATACAATCTTGGTAAATTGTTCTAAAGAGAAAGCAGAAGTATCAGATGAGAATGGGCGATTTTTATGTAGAGTTGCTAATGGTATTAAAATAGATGTTGGAGATGAAATTTCAGTAGAGCAAATAGCAGTCAATTCTATAGGGGTTGGTTCAAATATTATAGAAATACCATCTCAACAATTAAATTATAATTATTCAACTAATCGTTTTGCTTTAAAGACAGCATTTTATATTCATCATAATTATGAATTCACTTGTGCTATGCCTTTAACTATTACTACTGGTGGTGGTGATATGGGTAATATACAATTAGGAATAAATACCGCCCCTTTTAGACAAGGTTATGGTTATTTTAATGGAACTCCTACTGATATAAGGTTTCAATTAGTATGTCCTCGTTGGGAAGCCCCTGATATTATAGCAAAACAATCAGGTAGAAGATATTATTTATTGGATTATGTAGAGGGTTCTAATGTAAGTGGTTCTAAATATCCTGGTGATAGTTGGTGGGATTTTATAGAAGCGGAAGTTCCTATTGAAGTAGATATAGGTTATGATAATCCTGGTAATCTTGCTGGTAAAATAACTGAAGATTTAAAAAGTATTGACTTACATAGTGCTGCATCTTTGATAAATACAAGAGCAAATCCTCCTATACCTCCTCCTCCTATTGAAACCGCAAATGATAGTAATAGTGTTGATAATATTGATAATAAAAATACTCAAGCATCTATATCATCTACTAATGGTATTATACAAACTCGTCCAGTTAATTTTACAAATGGTAGTTTTGCTAATCCTGAAAGATTATATAGTGGTATAGCAACTCAAAATCCTTATCTTTGGAAATATGGAACTCGCTTGATTAATGCTGCGAAACCTACTATACTATCTCCTGAATTAGGTAGAAAAGTTATACAACCTATTACTAATTTAGAAAATCAACAGCAAGTCCCCGACCAAAGACAAGTTTATAATTTATATGATTTAGAAACTAATGCTACTGGAACTCAAAATATATGGAATGATGGTTATGTTATTCCTCTAAATTTAGAATGGAACGCAGGAAATATTGAAATGTTGCAGAAATTTATTTATTCTCAATCTACTTATCAAGCAGGTGGAGGATTTTCTAATAGTGATGAATATGTAAAACAAACTCCTGGAGTTCAATCTAAAATGAGATGGAGTTTAAGGTCAGGAAGAACTAATGATTACCTTATACCTACTTCTGTTGATAATATTCAACAAGGTTTATGGTCTCCTGCTTCTTGGAATGCTGCTGCTGTTCCTATTCCTACTCTTGCTGCTCCTTTACCTGCTGGAGCAACTCCTCCTCCTAATACTAATATTGAAAGTTTAAATACATATTTTCAACAGGATTTATGGGATAAAAGATATTTAGGTAAATCAAGATTATATGGTAATTATACCCCTGCTATTTCAGTTAATACTGATAGACCATATAAAACATCTTTGGGTGATGCTGATGCTCCTGATATAGTTGTTTCAGGTGTAGGAAATTTAAGACCTTATGAAGTAGCAAAATTTTTTAATATGAATATTACAGCGGTTAAGATAGGAGGTAAAGATGAAGGTATTGCTACTTCATTACAAACTACAACAACAACTACTATTGTTCCTGCTGTTCCTGCTGTTCCTGCTGTTCCTGATAGTTTTGATTTACAAAATAGTGAAATTAGTAATGATGGTGCTGTTTCTTTGGTAAGTGATTTTGATGTTGCTAATAATGTAATTCCTCTTACCTTAAATGGTGGTGCTAAACAATTTACTGATGATGGTGGAACTCCTAATAATTATTCAACAAGTCATTTTCGTCATATTACTTTTGATGCTGGTGCTGGAAATGCGGTGTGGGTTAATTTTAAAACTTATGCTTTTGAAGCATCATCATTTTCTCATTATGATAGATTATATATTACTGCATCAAATTCTACATCTGATTTAAATTCATCATCAGGTCTTCTTAATGATACGAAGTCGCCGACTTTATCTCCAAAATTATATCAAAGTGCTTCAACTGGCGTATCAAGTGGATTAGGAAATAGTTATGTTGCTTCTAATGGTGGTTATGGAACTGGCGGAGGTTGGGTTGTTCCTACTGAAAGTGGTGATGATGGAACAAATGATATGAAAGGAAATAATAATTCATCTTGGTTGAATACTTGGTATAAAATAAATACTCGTTATGTTCGTTTTTACTTTAAGTCAGATGGTTCTTCAACTGATACAGGGTGGGAAATTTTGGTTGCTCCTGAAATTTTTACAGCAGGTTCTCCTGAAATTCCTGAAATTCCTTCAACTACTACAACTACTACTACTACTGCTTTGTTGCCTACTGATGTTGGTGATGTTGCTGATGAATATGTTATTGGTTTGGTAATGAATTCTAAAGAACTACCTGTTCCTACTGCTCCTGCTGTTCCTATACGGGCTGGTAATTATATGTTAGTAGATTTAGGTATGACGCAGATGAATAATAGTTGCGTTCAATTATTAAATCCTAATACTCAAGTAGTAGTCGCAGATTTAACCGCTGCTAATCCTGCTGTTTATGACCCTGCTGTATCAGTTGAACCTGCTGATTGGATTGATGATATTCAAGTTGGTTCTCCTAATGCTTTATTTTTATTTGAACCTGGAAGGGGAAGGTTTGGGTTTCAAGATTTGCATTGGAAGAAATATACTGGTAATGGTTATTTGGCTACATCTACTAATCCTAACGGACAACCTAATCCAAGTGGCTCTGTAGCGGTTAATGAATTTAATAAAACAATAAATCATTTTCTAAATCCTGCTAATAAGGATAAAACTGCTTTAACAAAATATATTCCTTATTTTGAATTTACTGGTGCTGTAAGTGGTATAGGATTACAAGATGTTGGACTTTATCCGACATCTCATAACAATATTTTGAATTCTCCTCCAATTACATATCTAAAAACTTTAACTAAAAGTCAGCGAGATGCTGCTTATAAAGGTAGTTTATTAGATAGATTTGGTTTTGAATATAATTATCTATTCAACGAGTTTGGTTTTAGTGAATGTATGTTTAATAGTAAATATTATTCTAATGGAATACCATCAGCGTATCCTCAATTCTATCCATCTCCTCTTACCACTAATAGTTTGATTGATACTGCTATGGCTTTAAATTTTGATTATAATGCTGATGGTAATCCTAATTTTTCTCTTAACTTCTTAAATGGTTTTCCTAATCGTAATTCTTCAAGTGAAAGTGCTATTATTTATGCAACTAATTTACCTCAAAAACTTGTATTTCCTTTTTGGTTAATACATAGCGACATCATAGGAGGTATAGAATTTCATAGTGAAAATGCTGGTTCTACATCTAATATAGTAGCAATATGTAATAGAGCATATACATCAGGAGATTTTGCTTTTAGTTTTGCTACTGATTATACTTTTACAGCAACTCAAGAGTATGTTATAAGTGGTATTAATACGCAAATTTTAAATCCTGATTTAACTCCTGCTGATGTTAATGATAGAACTTCAATAGTTTATAAAATTCAAAAAAGAATACCTATGTTTGAAGCCCCCAAAGTTTTACCTGATAAAAAGAAACCCGATGACTTTACAGATAAAGCCAAAAAGGATAGAGCAAGAAACGATGATACTGCTATGCCTTCAGTATTTTCTCTTACCTAATTACCATAAGAGTTTATCAGCATAATATCCATTACTTCCTTTTTTCATTCTATCTTTTTGATGTCTTTTTTTATATGCTGCTCTTCTTTTATCAGCATATACTTTTCCTTTTGTTTTGGTGTATGTAGGGTAATCAGAATATCCAATTGCTCCAACTGACGCAATCTTCTTTTTGTCCTTAAATACATCTAATTTCTTTTTCTTGTTAGTGCTTCTCTTAACTACAACTCCTAATGCTTTCGCTCGGTCTCTTGTATATTTAGTAATGGTATAACTCATATACTATTAATGAGTATAAAAAATTAAATTAAAATATCGGATACATATATATGAAACTAATTAATGGAGATTGTTTAGAAAAGATGAAAGATTTAAGTGATAATAGTGTTGATATTGTAATAGCAGATTTACCTTATGGTAGGTTCGCTCATCTTGCAGGAAAAGACGGGTGGGATAATCCAATAGATTTAAAAAAATTATGGAAACAAATATGGAGAGTTTGTAAAGAAACTGCTCCAGTATTTATGTTTGGTGATATGAAATTTGGTGTTGAATTAATTAATTCTTGCCCTAAATATTTTAAATATGAAATAGTTTGGAATAAGAAAAGAACAACAACTCCTTTACTTTCTCGCAAGAGATTAGGTAAGGCGACTGAATATGTTTTTATATTTTATAGAAAACAACCTGTTTATAATTTTGAAGAATATCATAAAAAAATAGTTAAACCTACGCAGGAAAAACGAATTAAAAAAATTAAACCTAAACCTTATAAAGGTAATAATATTATGAATGGAAGGAAATATACTGGTATTGGTAATAGACAATATGAACCTGCTTTACCTACAAATGTAGTTCAATCTAATTTAATTATAGGAAAAGATGATATGTATCATAGTCAATCTGCTGTATATGACCCTGTATTACCTACAAATGTATTAAACGAATATGTAGTAAGAAATAAAAAATTAATTAAAAATATTACAGAAAAACCGCAGTTTATTTTAGAATTTTTATTAAAATACTTTAGTAATAAAGGAGATACTTGTTTAGATATGACTATGGGTAGTGGTAGTTGTGGTGTTGCTTGTAAAACTTTAGGAAGGGAATTCATAGGTATAGAGTTGAATAAAAATCATTATGATATTGCGAAAAAACGATTGCTTTAGGAAAAACTAAATATATAGAAAATATTTATATATTTAGGAATATTTGGAATTGTTTAGGAATAATATATATATTGCGTTTATTCTCAAATTATTTTCTCTATATAGAGTATATAATATGAGTTCTTTAGGAAATTCAGGAAATTTAAATATCTCATCTAATATTAAGATGCCCCGAGACAAACCTACACTTGATAATGTTATTGAAGGTTTTTTAATTGAAGACCCTGATTTGGAATATGACCTTATTGCTGTTGATAAACTATATAAACAGGTAGAAATACTTTGGATTGCTAAAAATGGTAGTATAAAAACAAGAAAAATTAGATACTTATCTCGTTTTCATAAATCATTAATGAGAAAAGGAGTATTATCTACATTTAATACCCCTTACATTAGAACGAGTGGTGGTTATTTAAAGAAAAGAATTACCCCTCCTTCTTTAATTACAGCAGAAGCAAACGAACAAACAGAAAAAAATAAAATGATTACCTTTAAATTAGATAATACTAAACGACAAGAAGGATTTTCAACATCTCAATTAGGTGTGATTAGAACTCTTAAACTTGTAATAGAAGTTTTTGCTGGTGATGAAGTTATTTTAAGTGCTGGTAAAGCATTTTATACTTTAAATGATACTAATATTAATACCTTAACAAACCGAATAGAAAGTTTAATGGGTGTTGCTAATAGTGTGATACAACAAGAAATAGAAAGTATTGAAGGTTCAGATAGAGAATTTTTAGTTAATTTAAATTATTTTCCTGAAATTATGGTAATAAAACAAGATTTTACTGATTTGGATATAGATGGTAATCCATTACAAAATCCTAATGGTTCATTCTTTAAATATCATCATAAATTTAAAAATCTTGATTTAAATAAATATGGTATTTTTAGAAGTGATATTGAAGATGATGCTTATGTAAAATTATTAGAAGAAAACTGCTTGATAAGAGCATTAAAAGAAGGTGGAATGAGTGATGTTAAAGTTGCAAGATTAAAAAGTTTTGTATTTAATAGGTCAATTCCTATGTGTAAGATAAAAATGATATGTGAATTATTAAAAATTCATATACTCGTAAAACGAAATGATAATAATCATAGTCATTACGAATATGGTAAGGATTATATGGGTGTTGAAGATTATACTATAGGATTAGTTGATAATCATTATTTCATAGTTGATGAAGTTCCTATTACCAAATATGCTCTTAAAAATATTTTTGATGTTGAAGATAATGGTGAGAACTGGAATTGTATTATTGATAAATACAATCATAAAAAATATGATAGATTTATAAATAGTTATAATCTTGTTAAGTTCTTACAAGCAAATAAAGAAACTCATTTAGTTCCTATTGAGATGAGTTTAAGTATTTTAAAAACGCAGTTTTATGATAAGGTAATTGATAATGAAGTGCTTGAGTATGATGAGGAAGGTTGTTGTAAAGAAAACGAATGGGACGAAGAGAAAGAAAAATGGAAACGAGAAAAATTAAAGAAACCGATAATATGGTTTGATTTTGAAACTGACCCGAATAGTAAAAGACATTTACCATTTATGTGTTGTAGTGAAGATGAAGCAGGTAATAAGAAAACATTTTTAAATGACTATTATAGACGAGATGTAAAAGATGGTAGTGGAGTTGTTATACATTATAAAGGAACTTGTAAGTATAATTGTGGTAAGAAATTTTTAGATAGTATTGAAGATGATAAGGTTTTATTAATCGCTCATAATGCTGGATATGATTATAGATTTTTAGTAAAATATTTATATAATATTAAACAGATTACTAAAGGTAGTGGCTTGATGAATGCTAATGCTTTCTATTGTAATCAACGAACAGGTAGTAATGTAGAGATTGAAATAAAAGATAGTTATAAGTTGATTAGTATGCCGTTGAAAGGATTTGGTAAATGTTTTAACTTACCTATTAGTAAGGAAGTAATGCCTTATACATTATATACTCAATCTAATATTAAAAAGAAATACTGCAAGATAATAGACGCAAAAGAACATTTAAAAAATGAAGATGAATACAATCAATTAGTAGAGAATATTAATAAATGGAATTGTAAATATGTAGTTGGTGATGTAGATATGTTTGATATAATAAAATATAGTGAAATTTATTGTCGTCTTGATGTAAGTGTTTTAAAGAAAGGATATTTAATTTTTAGAGGTTGGTTGCTTGAAGCATTTAATATAGATATTAATTTTGTTTGGACTATTGCTTCATTAGCAAATAAGGTCTTATTAAAGTCAGGTTGTTATGATGGTGTATATCAATTAGCAGGTGTTCCTCGTATGTTTATACAAAAGTGTGTAGTTGGAGGTAGAACTATGTGTAGAGATAATAAAAAATTTAATCTACAAAATTGTAATGTCGCTGACTATGATGGTGTCTCATTATATCCTTCGGCTTGTGTAAGGTTAGGAAGTGAAACAGGTGGCTTCTTATTAGGTAAGCCGAAGGTGTTAAAAGATTTAACTTATTCATTCTTACAACAACAAGATGGTTATTTTATAAAAATAAAAATAAACGCAATACATAAACCGAGACACTTTAGTTTAATTAGTGCTATGAATGATGCTGGTGTTAGAGTATTTGATAATGATGTAGTGGGAAAAGAATTTTATGTTGATAGAACTACACTTGAAGATTGGATTGAGTTTATGGATATAGAGTTTGATATTATCAGAGGATACTACTATAATGATGGTCGTAATAATAAAATATTTCCTACGATGAGTGGTATGTTTAATGAACGACTTAAGAAAAAAGCAGAAAAAAATCCAATACAACTTGTATATAAATTAATTATGAATGCTTCTTATGGTAAATCAATACTAAAACCTATTAAGACAGATGAAAAGGTAATAAACACTACTGAAGATAAAGACAAATTCATTCAAAAAAATTATAATAGTATTATTGAATATCAACAATTATATGATTGTGATAAGTGGGTTGTTAAGGTCTTAAAACCTATCAACGAACATTTTAATAATGCTCCTGTAGGTGTAGAAATATTAAGTATGAGTAAAAGAATTATGAATGAAGTTATGTGTTTGGCTGAAGATAATGACTTGAAAATTTATTATCAGGATACAGATAGTATGCATATTGATTATGATGATGTTGAAGTGCTTGAGAAGAAATTTCAAGAAAAATATCATCGTATCTTAACAGGTAAGCAACTCGGTCAGTTCCATATTGATTTTGACCTTAAAGGTGCTGTTAAAGATATTAAAGCAATCAATAGTATCTTTTTAGGTAAGAAATGTTATTTAGATGAATTACAATCTGAAGATGCTGATGGTAATATTATTACTGATTATCATATAAGAATGAAGGGTGTTCCTAATGCAACAATTCTATATACAGCAGAGCAACGAGGACAATCACTATTAGAATTGTATCAAGATTTATATGATGGTGAAGCAATAGAGTTTGACTTGTTATGTGGAGGTAAAAGATGCAACTTTAAATTTCATAAAGATATGACGATTGAGAGTATGAAGGATTTTAAGAGAACATTAAAATTCTAAATACTTTAGGAACTTTAGGAAGTTTAGGAATAAAATATATATATGGAGAATGTTTAGGAATAAATGCGTTCAAATCCAAAAATAATTGTCTATATATATATTATAATACGATGAATAGTCAAAATGTCTCTACCTCTTTTTGCGACCTTATGGGTTCAACTGCTTTTAAAACCTTATCTACGGATATGAAGAAACAATACTTTATTGAAAAATACCAAATCATCTTTGGAAAGAAATTTAGACAAGATGTTTATGTTCCTAATAAAATGGACTTCGGTGATGATGATATTAGATATGCTGAATTTGTTATTAAACAAGATACTGATGGTGATGATTATTATGATTTTGCCTTCAGTAAATTTAAATCAAAAAAACTTCATCAAAAATTTATTGATGAAAATGATTTAGCGTGGTGTGCGAGATATGAAATTCTTGCAAAAAGATATAATGCACTATTCTATAGTTTATTGAGAAAGAAAAGGCGAGAACAAAAGTGGGCGATGAAACAAAAATATGGCTTCTAATATGCTCTAAAAATTAAAATAAAATTTCAAGAAGATTACTGCAAAATCAACACTAAATTATGGTCTTAATTTTAAAAAATAAATTTTAAATTATCACACCATAATAGGTAAGGAAGACAAAAATAAAATAATAACTTTTTTAAGAATTTATGCTCTTAAAAAAATTAAATTAATATTTATATTATGCTCTGCTTATGGTGCGAAAATAAAATGGTAAATAATTGAAGACAATAATTCTTATATTATTATATCATC
>Ga0209337_1000820_pt1 | contig 24739 bp, 32 predicted proteins | sample LinPmetageLP53_FD_184044 | JGI IMG/M metagenome (GOLD analysis project Ga0209337, IMG submission 184044) | Marine viral communities from the Pacific Ocean - LP-53 (SPAdes) (version 2) | ecosystem: Environmental > Aquatic > Marine > Oceanic | place: Pacific Ocean | collected 2010-02-08 | reverse complement strand
TGCAGACCTACGCAAGGAGAGATACCAAGCGATTCGATACCTGTCCAAGCCTGACCTACTAACATGGGCAGCGGAGAATGGGTTCGTTTGCTCTAGTGACATGAAGGTAGCAGACATACACAAGGTGATACTATGAGTGCAGACAAAACCATAGTGGTAGCAGCCATGCTCAGGGATAGAGTTAGGCAAGCATGGGTAGACATATGTGTTGAGAAAGACATAGACTTTACAAAGTACAGACTAAACATCAGTAACTTTGGTACTCGCTTTGAAGTACAGTTGCCTGAGATTATATTTAGTGAAGAGGAGGAATGAATATGACTTGCGATGAATGTAATTCTACAGACACAGTAACCAAGTGCGACAGATGTAACTTACCTACCTGTAGAAAGTGTAGCAGAGTTGTGTCTTTGCCCAAGGGAGAAATACAAATCAAACACGACAAGTGTATACCTAAGAGGAGGCAGAAGTAGAATGAATACTAATGATATAGTAGAGTGGTGCGGCTATAAAAGCACATTTGATATGTTGAGAGACAGTATGACTACTGACGAATTACTCGATTTATTAGAAGCATACATTGAGAATGATATGGTGGAAGATGAAATAAGAGATATTGCGAAGAAGCAGCACAATTGGATAGACCATGAAGGTGCGAAAGCAGATGCAGACGAGGCAGCATATCAACAATACAGGGACGGTGATTGATATGGGTAGAGTCAAGGAGATATATTTCATGTTAGAAGACGGTGCAAGTATCAATGATATAGCGGGCCAGTTACAGAAGTGGGACCCCATTCTTTCGAGGAAGGATGCACTAAAGTTAGCCTACGAGTTCATGAAGGAGTGGAAAGCAAATGGAAACGATAGCAGTTGAAGTCTATAGACAGGCATACGGAGAGCGACTGGCTCTCAAGTACAGGTATAACCCTGACACTAATCAGGCCCTCAAAGATGCACTGCCCTACCCTCGTTTTATGTGGGACAAAGAGCAGAAGGTTTGGAGCATTGAGAATGTCAGACATGTAGTATCTAGTGCATGTGAATTGCTGGAAGGACTGGGTGGTTACGATACCACACTAGTTAGAAAGCATGGTAATGTCCTTAACAAAAATGAGCGAAGCAAATCAGAGTGCTGGACTAAGGTAAAGCGTACAAGGTTGTACTTACACTGGCCTTACATATCAGATTCACACTTGCGAGAAACAGTTCGCTTAGCAGTAAGAAGTATAGTTAGTAGAAAGTTTCATGCAGATGACAAGTGCTGGAGTATACCTGTAGCACAAGCAAGGACTCTGTACGGTATTTTGGAGGACGCATATCCTCCACTTGCCAAAGCGATTATCGATAACAAAGAGATTGCTAAGGATGTAGAGGACAGCATATCCCGTGTAGCGATAAGCAGTGCAGCAGAACTTACAGACAGCAAACTTGCTGAGATTAACGAGGCACTTGAAGGGAAGTTCCCTGAAGGCCTTGACTTATATCCCTTTCAAAAGGTGGCGGTAGCCTTCGCAGAGATGAGCGGGGGTAGTTGCTTAATAGGTGACGAGATGGGCATTGGTAAAACAATCTCTTTGATAGGCTACGCCGCCTTACACCCTGAAGACAGACCAGTGGTAGTTGTCTGTCCTTCAAATGTAAAGTTTAACTGGAAGAAGGAACTAAGTAAGTGGTTACCTACTGAAAAGATACAGGTAATAACCAAGGGTAAAGACAAGGTAGAGATGTGTGACTTTGTCATCATCAACTACGACTTGATGGATAAGAAGCAAGAAGAGTTGATAGCGATAGCGCCTCGGCTAGTTGTACTAGACGAGAGCCATTACATCAAGAACTCCGGTAGTAAGAGTAAACCTGTACAGCGCACGATGGCTACTCTGAATGTAGCCAAGTATGCGCCCAAGGTAATTGCTCTATCAGGTACTGCTATCTCTAGCAGGCCCAAAGAGTTCTTCAACACACTCAACCTGATGCGACCTGACCAGTTCCCATCGGAGTGGGATTTCAAACAGCGATACTGCGACCCTTGGAATGATGGCTTCGGCTGGAACTTTGACGGCGCATCCCATACTAGGGAACTGAATGAGAGAACTCGTGACCTGTGTATTCGTAGACTCAAGAGTGAAGTGCTTCCTGAGTTACCACCTAAGACTCGTACATTCTTACCTATCCATTTGGAAAAGAAAGAGCGTAGTCCTTACGACATAGCACAAGAAGAATGGGACAGGAAGATAGACGACTGCTATCTGAATGGAGAACCACTACCTCAAGGTACGATGCTCAACATGCTCAACGACTTGCGCCACATATGTGGTAACATCAAAGTAGACTACGCTGCTGGTTGGATAAAGCAATATCATTCACAGACAGGTAAACCGATAGTAGTATTCACACACCACAGGGATGTACTCAAGCGGCTGACTGACAAACTTCAGCGAGTAGGGAATGTGCAGACCATCAGCGGTGACACCAGTTCAAAGAAGAGGCAAGAACTAGTAGACGACTTTCAAGCAGGTCAAATCAGCGTCCTCATCTGTAACACAATTGCAGCCAAGGAAGGTATCACGCTCACAGCGGCAGACACTGTACTGTTCATCGAGCGGGAATGGGTACCTACTGACGAAGAGCAAGCGGAGGACCGCATCTATAGAATAGGACAGGAGAGCCAACATGTACACGCCGTGTACTTGTCATGTGCTGGTACTATTGACGAACACTTTGACAGAGTAGTCGAAGAGAAAAGGGCAGTGGTTAAAGCAGTCCTTGACGGAGGCAATGTAGAGCAGCGCAAAGGTTTAGTCAGCGAACTAGTCAAGAAATTAAAAGCAGAAAGAGGTTGGAGGATTAAAGAATGAACATATTCGTATTAGACAAAGACCCTGTGAAAGCAGCACAGATGCACTGCGACAAGCATGTGCCTAAGATGTGCGTGGAGGCCGCACAGATGATGGCATCAGCCCTGCGCCGACATGGTGCTACTGATGAACAGATGCCACTCACTAAGTCAGGGACTCCTTACAAGGGAGGCTACAAGCATCACCCATGTACAGTATGGGCTGGCGACAGCCGTGATAACTTCATGTGGTTAGCCGACCATGCTCTCATTCTTTGCTCGGAGTATGCAAAGAGATTTGGCAAAACCCATGCTTGCGAAGAACCGATACGCTACATGAGTAAATTAAGCGAACTGGGTTGGATTGCTAAAGGTTCTCTTACACCATTCGCACAGGCCATGCCCGACGAGTATCGTGATGATGATGCGGTCAAGGCATACCAAGCCTACTACCATTCCAAGCAGTTCGCCAAGTGGGAGAAGGGTACACCTGCTCCCGACTGGTGGCGAGGCGTGGAGGTGACGGCATGATTACAATAATACTAACACATGATGATGAAATACTGAAAGTATTGGATAGTGAAGGTAACGAAATTGAATATCTCGTGGAAGATACATACCATATGGAATGCTCAACTGTCGGTTGTCCCGGTTGCGAATTAGAGGTGACGGTGTGATTGATATTGATAAAATAAGAATGAGGTCTTTAGCGGGATTCTATGTACTAAACATATGGTGCATAGTAGGATATGTTGCTATACTAGCAGATGGTTTCCATCTTGATTATAGTCGAAACTATAGTAGTGGCGAGCGTAGTTATTATTTGTCCTTTCATGGTGACAATGCGCTTTGGATGCTACTCGCTCCTATATTTCTAACAGTATCATTTCCACTAATGTATTTTATATTTTACTACCCTCAACTTTGGTATGCTCAAATGAGAGCCAATGTAAGAGAAGTTGAAGTAATAAAAGAAGTCGAAGTGCTTAGAGAAATAGAAGTAATAAGAGAAGTCCCTGTATTCAGGGAGCAACAACAACCTAGTGTTGTAATAAGAAATGTAAATGTAAAAGATGGAGTGATGATGGATGAGTAAAACCACAACACTGATAAGTTTCCCTTATAACAGACCAATAGAGGAGAATGGCTGAGATTGGGAAACCAGCCGAACGAACGAGAAAAAATAGGAGAATGAAAAATATGACAGACATAGTAATAATAGGAAAAGTAACAGGGAGCACACCTAACTTTGTGCAACTAGAGTACCCCTCAACAGCGGGGATTCACTCTATTAGACTACCGAGAGTAATGGTATCTCGGTTTGAAAGGATTGGTAATGACCGTGTTGCTGTCCAAGTAAGGCCTGACGATAGCGGGAAGGGATTGGCATTGGCTGACGAGATAGTCAACCAGCACGCTCCCCTTCACATCACAGCAGAACAGATGACAATTGTCTCGGCCTTTGAGAACAATGAACCTATACCTGATACAGAGTACGAAGAAGTAAACGACGAAGTCCCTATGTGGACAGCGCAAGCAGCGCCGACAATTAGTGTCAATGGTGAAACAGTGACCGAAGAAGCAGGTCCTTTCAGCGACATGCTATATGCTGGTGGCCGTAAGGCCAAGGCTAGTATAGACTGGGACTTTGAACCAGTTCGTAAGCCAGCATTCGTAATGCATGGTGACGAAGATAACGAGTCGATGGGTGCAACCATCGCTCGTGTTAACAATGATAAGGGTGAGCCAACTGCTTATCACATTTTCAACCCATTGTATGCAGATGACAAGCGACCCGCTGGTGCTTACTTAGGTACATTCAGCGCTTCGTATTATCCTCTATCATACCGTAAAGGGTTCGGTGCATCAATGGAGATGGCAGCAGAAAGAGGCTGGCCTGCTCAAGTACTTGCTTGGAATGAAGGTAGACAAGCGGCGTGCTTCATCGATGTTACTAACAACATTGACTGGGATAAGGCTAGTGTTAGCCTTGGCTGGAATCGTAAAGGGTTCCAAAACAACGGAGATTACCGTGTCGGTATCGCTATCTACAACAGCCTAGATGGTAGCAGCGCTTACAAGATTCAAGCAGTTGCTCAGAAACTGGCATGTACCAATGGTCAGGTCATGGGTGATAGAGCGACAGTGGTCAGCCTCAAGCATACCAACGGTATACTTGGACAGTTCGACTTTGAAAGTCTCGCAGAGACTATCATGGAGGTCATCGAAACAGCGGCACAGGAAATCTTGGTCACTGAATCTATGAAGGACATCACCGTCGACAGGAACACCTTTGAGAAACTCATGACCATTTGTGAAAGAAAGGGATTGATTAGTAAACCAAAGGTCAAGCATGACGATAATGGTAATGTCTCTGCACTCACTGGTGGTCACATGTGGCGACTTATGGGTCAAGGATGGACTAACCCTAGCGAACCTTGGGTAGCAATCAATAACGAGGATAGAGGCTCTCTTTTCCATGTATACAATATACTGACTGGAGCGGTCACTCACAAGCCGACTTGGACAGATGGCAAGGCCGTGCTGAATGGTTCTACTCTGAACTTCAATACATTCACTGACAGGTTACAGACTGTTCACAAAGTACTTGGCGACATTACCCGTAAGGCTAATAGCGGTAAGGATATTGAGGAGCAGTTAGAGCATGTACCTGTCTTCTCAGCACTATTACGCTGAGTAGGTAAATGCAGAGAGGGGTTACTGTGAGCGACTGGAAGGAAAGGATGAAGCGTATTAAGGCCGCTAACGAGGGGACTTACGAGAAAGGTACGCAGCCTAGGAAACCAAAGACTTCACAGAAAAATCATCCTAGTCAAACCCACTCTAGGCTTCACAGAAGGGGCGGTGAGAAAACAATTAGTACTCACTGCCCCTTGTGTGACATGTGTGGTAAGAAAACATCGAGAAGGAATATGACTAAGATGCACGGCACCATAACGCTCTGCAAGACCTGTAGTGAATCAAAGGAGAGATGAAGAATGAAATGCCCATATTGTAAACAAGAGATAGTAGGACCGCTACACTGGCATCTTGAAGATGCGCCGTGTACAGTTAGTAAACCATACAAGGAGGAAGAATAGATGAGCGAAGAACCAATGACACCTGAAGATAATGCGAGAATGATTTTAGAAAAACTACACGAGGGTAGTTTGTGGGAGCCTGCTGGATTAGGCCTGTCTTATGTTAAGACGGGTCCTACCGGCTTAATGCTAACGCAGCAACAGAATAACCCGACAAGTGCACAGGCCCGCATCAGAATGAAGATGCTGGTTGAAAGCGTAGGCTGGACTATAGATGAGTCCGAAGCAAACCTAGTAGATGTAGAGAACCTGAGTCCGCAAGAAAGACATATGCAAGAGATGCTGATGAGGCAAGAAGCAGCGCAGCGCTGGCCTTGCCCTGAATGTAAAACTCCACTCACCGCTTTCCCATTAGAGAAAGGGGTATGGACATTCGACGGTCAGCAAGATTTGACTAGTCCTGATGGAGAAACGGTAAAGGATGTAGAGCAGTGGTCAGTAGTAATTACTTGTCCTGTTTGTGACACCAAAGTACCTACGGAGCCTTACGACTATGCTCTGCTTGCTGGCGAGGACGCCATGATGATTTACAGAACAGAGGCTGTAGAATATATTGCTCTCAGCCGACCTGAAATTATTGAAGTTATGGATAAGGGTAGTGCAGACCGAGAAAGGGAAGTGGTTGTACTAGGTACATTCTGTCCGTTCAACGGAGACTTATTGCCTCCCCATGTTAGAGGCTCGGTTGTTACCTTCAGTGCAATAGACGAGGAGGAGTGATTATGATACAGTGGATGATTAGGCGCACGATAGCCCTCATGGGCAGGGTCTATGTATTCTTAGACAAGTTCCTGAAGCACGAGACCAGTCCTATACTTGGTATAGACATTGATGAGGACTTTCAGCAGATGAGTAGACGACAACTATGCAGGTACATCGAGGCGAAGTTTGGATGGGAAGATGATGACTTTTGGAGCCTTGAGTCGACACAGAAGATTAGAGCGTGCTGTCAGATTGCAAGGAGTAACAAGTTCAAGGGTGTAAAGGAATGAGCGAAATAGACATCAGGCTGATAGACGGCGTACCTACTAGAGTACTGGTAGTGACTAAGGACAGTACTAAGATGACATGTGAAAACTGTAACAAGATTACCTATCATCACCCTGACTTAGCGAAGAACGACCCTGACTGGTGTACTGAGTGCGACGATGAGCACTTCCGTTCAAAGATGTCGGAAAGGGAACTAGCGATGTGGTCACTTAAACAGATGGCAGATGGCAAAGCAATTGCCGTAGTCTACGAAGGTGAAGTAGAATGACAAGGGGCTTCGACCAAGAGATACGCTGGCGAGTCCCTGCGACTGCTGCCAAGTGGAGAGGCAAGGCTGAAGTTGTCATGAGCGTAGCAGCACCACTAGGGGGCAAGCCGCCTACAATTGATATTCGTGTCCGTAGGACAATAGAGCATCCCAAAGGAGAGGGCTTCACGAGAGAGGGCGTGAGGCTTAGCCAAGAGGATGCTGCCACTTTAATCAAAGCGATAGACCATGCCCTCTCAGAACTGAGGGAAACAGATGTTACTGGCTGAAGCAGCACACATCTCTGAGAATCTCAGGAATCTCTATCGTAACTACATGACCGATGCAGAGAATAGGTCTAAGCACTTTGTTAATTCTGTAGACCTAGTCAGGGAAGCAGTCAACAATGCAGTAGATGACTTAGGAGAACTAGTTGAGATATTCTATCCTAAGTATTCTCGATACTCAAGGCAGTTCGTATCATTCAGAGAACTGAGAGACGATGTATGCAAGAAGTTATCCATCTCGCCTCTAGTGTGGGATGAAGCGTTAGCAGGGAAACCGATGGTTCCTCTACTGGCTCTTGAATCTCCTGAGTATGGAGGCGAAGGAATGACAGTCAAGCAGGCACTTACATTGATGGCTAGGATTCAGAACCTTGGGTTCTTAGACATAGCCAACAGAATGAATGAGAAGGAAGCCCTGATGTTTTGGTCGAGGGCGACTGGCGAGAGTCCGATGATGCCCATTACTAGATTCTTACAACTCGTATCTTATGTCACGGAAGGTAGGTCACAGAGCCTAGAATCAATTAGAAGGCTGATGGACACCATGCAGCCTGCTGAGATTATTCAGAAGTTATTCGGGGAAGAGAAGATAGACATGGAGGTTCGTACTATGCAGCCCGGACAACCTTTCACTGGCCCTATCTATAGAGCGTGGAATAAGTTAGTAACTCCTACTGAGGTGTATGCTGAAGTAGTGTCCAGCCCTAGACGATACCTACACATCACTGAGTTCCCCAAGGGTAAGTTCAACGGAGTACTCTACAATAGAGACAAGCAGGTCATAGGTAAAGTGACCAAGTTACCTTACCAAGAGAAGGAAGCAATTCTTGAAGTCGAAGCAGATGTCAACCAAGTGAAATGTATTACAGACATCATGGCACTTGGAGACGACTGGGACATATACAAACTAGATTACAAAGACAGGGTTAGTTACCTTGAGAGACTTAACTTCAGCGTACCTGTAAAGACAGGAAAACCCCTACAACCTTCTTCGGATTTCAGCCAAATGCTTGAGACCTTAGAAGGACAAGAAAGATTACGATTAACATTCACAAGCGGATTTGAGATAGGTGGGTCAGGCGGCTGGCTCATACTCAAAGACGCATTCCATGTACACTTGTTAGTTACGGCTATCAAGAAGGACGGAGACTTCAACACCCACATCAGGTTAGCGGCGATGGATGGGTACGAGACATATGAGGTGGGACAGGTGACAGTACCTGTTACTGTAGCACAGCATATGCGACAGCGCTTAGCGCAACAAGGTGCACTGGTTGGAATGAACTGGTTACCTGTAGACGAATACGCTTTGGTAGTCGTCTTAGAGATAGGCGAGTTCAATCTCAGCCAACTGTCTGTGAAGGATGGGAAGGTAGAGTACTTGGACGATAATATGGGATTCAGCGAAGTATCTCAATTGACTGATTTAATAGAAATGAGTCACTGAGGACTTTCAGTTATAACAGACCAATAGAGGATAAGAAGGGATTACCGATGAATCTTAGAGAGAAGTACCGACCTACCACCCTGACTGAGTTAGTAGGCCATAGTGACTTTGTAGCATCTGCTACTAACTGGACACTGGAAACTTGCCCTCCTAACCTACTACTTGTAGGGCCACCGGGTACTGGTAAGACCAGTGCTGCCTATGCTTTAGCAAGAGACATGCTAGGGGAGTTCTTTGACCCGATGAACTTCATCGTTACTAATGCTAGTGACGATAGAGGTATCGATTACATCAGGTCGCTCAAGCAAATAAGTAAGAAGAAAGGACTGGGCGTTAGTCGCATAGTTATACTATTAGACGAGGCTGACAACTTTACAGCAGCCGCTCAGAAAGCCCTCCGCCAAATCATGGAGGAGAGTCACAAGAGTGCTGTCTTTATTCTGACAGGTAATGACATAGGTCCTATCCACGATGCTATCAGAGATAGATGCATGACATATCACTTCAAACCAATTGATGCTGAAGAGACAGGTCGATTACAACTCATCATCAACAGCGAGGGAATGCCTTGGGCATGGAGAGACCTCTTGCCCAATCTTATGAAGTTCACAAGTGGTAGCCTCAGACAGGCTATAGATATACTAGAAAGTCTGCCTAAAAAGGATGCGGCGCTACTAGAATATCTCAAGCGGGACACCAACTATATCAACAAAGCAGTACTCAATCTAATGGGCAGCGACTTCCCAAGAGTAACTGCTTATCTTGCCCAAGCATTGGAGTCAGGACAAAGTCGAATCGGAGTGCTTAAAGGACTCCGCTACCGTGCCAAACCGTTAATGGAAAGCGAAGACGATTGGCACAAGTTTATGCTCACTTATGGCGAGTTTGTCATGATGGCTACACAGTGGCCTGATGATGACTTGGCGTTTGTTGAGTACTTTATAGCGAAACTGAAGAAAAACATGGAGGAATAAATATGGAAGAAGAAAACAGAAAAGGAACCCTGCCAGCAGATGTGCTGGAAAGGCTGGAAGGATATGCAGAAAGGACAGACATAAAGGTCGGAGAAGCGGCTAACAAGTTTAACGAGTGGCTCAAGAATGAGTACTCTGTTGAAAACTTACTTGACGAGGACCCGTTTTATCTCAGTCAGTGGAGCGAGCAGTTCGTTATTGAAACTCGTAACTTGGGCGGTGCCCGTTCATCCGGCAGAGAAACAGAAACCTATGTCGGTATGTTTGTAGGAATAGAAGATTCTGAAAGGGACAACCGAGAGTCCGTTATGGAAAAGGCACTGAATGTATTCAGGTCTAACAGTGACAGAGCAATCAGCGAAGGCCTAATAGGTGTACTGACTGCTAAAGAAGGAGTATGGTGCATCAACGGTAAGCCTTCTGCCGAAAAGGTAGACGGTAGTAACTTACCTTGGTTCGGATTTGAGCACGGTGATATGATTCTGTGTTTGATGAACGCAAGAAGCGGTGAGAAAAAACCTATGGCTCCTACAAGTGTCAGTCGAACTGCTTACTTCTTGGGTTCACCTGAGAAGAGCAACACTATCCAACTATGGAGACTAAGCCTGTCCGGTAAGGCTATGGGCGCTGACTACATTAACTGGAGTGCTTGTAAAATACAAGTCATCCCACCTTCTCAAGAAGGTCGTAACACTCTTTACACTAACAGGGACTTCCATGAGAAGATAGACTATACTGACACATGGTTACCTGAGCACCTAAGAAAGGAGTTCACTGCTGAAAGACTACTTGTCAACGAGCAGATTCATGGCGAGTTTGCAGACCTAAGCGAACTGGTAGAACTACACTCAGAGCGCAAGGTAGTTACAGCAGCCGGTACTACTGTCAACCCTGTCATCATCACCAAGGGTTATGTCAGCCTCCTTAACAAGGAACCGATGAACAGCGAGTACGACCAAACAGGTCGCTCTTATCGTATGAACATCACCAACCTTGGTCTACAGTCTCGCAACGGTAGAGACAGCGGTTCGTCCTCGGTAACTATTTGGATTCCGGGCAGAATGCATGACGAGAGTCACCCATTCGATTTCAAAAACAAGGATGACGAGTGGCAAGGTTATGCTGAGCGCACTCAAGTAATCGTAGTAGGTCGTCTAAGGCTTCGTCCTTACAATGACGAGATGCAACCGAGCATTGGGGCTCTAGGTATCTATGTGCCTTCACGAACTGCTCGCCCTGCGGGCGGTAGCGGTAGCACAAGCACTGGGCAATTTGGGGGTAACGAGTGATGGGTAAAACTTGGGCATTGATTACACCTGAAGACACATGTGCTTGGAAGTTGAAGGAGGGCTCTCTTGACGAGGAGCCCAGCCTTGAGCAGTGCCAAATGTATGTGGACGGTTACATCGAGGAGATAAAGCAGTCTTGGCTTATGGATGGACTACATGTAATGTATGTAAATGAGGATGCCAGTTCTAAAGAACTCCCTCATAATCAATTAGCAACTCAACTACTAGATGTGGTGGCGCCTGTAAGAGGTACCGCTATAGTACAGTGGGATGATAAATATAACACAAAGGAAGGTTGGACAGAATGAGCGGTTGGGAAGCATTAGCAACAGGAAACGAAGCAAGTATCAAGGTGGCCGAAGAAGTAAAGGCTCCTGTAGTGAACGAACCGGTAGAGGAGCAGGGTGAAGTCGTAGTATCGTCTAGTGCCTTTATGAGTAGGTTCCCTGCAATTGATGCAGAGATGGATTCTCAAAGTCGGGAGCCCGACATCAAGCCGAGTGCTGTAATGTGTGGAGTAGTTGGTCACGAAGGTACTGGTAAGTCCGGTATTGTGATTGACGCTCACATGAATAAGAACCCTGATGGTCTGCTGATAGCGGTGGACTTCGATAACGGAGCGCTTGCTTGTAAGCGAGCCCACTGGGATTCTAGCCCGAACCTCAGAGTATTTTCACCTTGGGTCATGCAAGAGCAAGATACGACTGCTTACAATTACTTAGCAAGTTACCAGCGAACTATGGACATCTGTAAGTATGCAGTAGAGTATGCAGAGAAGCAGTATGAAGAAGGCTTTGAAGGTCCGCATCTAAATACATTCCTTGTAACTGGTGTAGACCAGTTTGACGGCATGTGTATAGACTGTATGAAGATATACGACTTGGACATGGACGCTACCGATGCTATCGAAGCAAGTCACACTAAGTTGAATGCCGAGATTGGATGGAACTGGAATATCAGGGCTACCCGATTCAAGCAACTCACAGCAATGTGTCAGAAACTCAACAGACTCGGTGTAGATGTATACTGGGAAACCCACCTTAAAGAAGATAAGGAAGGCAAGGTTGGGTTCGATGGATGGAAGTTCGCATGGCACGGAAGTGCTACTAAGGACCTATTCCAAATAATTTGGTGCAAGTCAAAGGCTATCCGTAATAACGATGGTTCGTTGACCGGGGAAACACGCTATTCAGCAGAGTTCTTCAAACAGAAAACAAACTCCAACCTGATGGGACAGGAGAGATTATACTTCGTAACCAAGAAAGGAGAGTCAGCCGAATGGTATGGCTTACCTGAGTTACGAGACGGGGTGCTTTGAATACAACACACGGGTTCTTGGCAAGATAATTGAGTGCATACCTACACCGAAATGTGTTTGGGTTACACGCTGACTCACCACGAGATGAGTCGTACTCTTCCCAGTGCTTGTATAGGAGATGATAATATGACAGAGTTTACAATCAGTAGAGAAAACTTCCTGAACTTTTTATCGAGTTTTGGTAGAGACCTTAGCGACATAGTTGTGAAGGTTTCCTCCCAAGGTATATCTGCGGCAGTAGGTCAAGAGACCCACTACATCAGTAGAAGGATGGATTGCGGCACGGGGCAGACAGGTAATGTCTACATTACTGACATGCCTAAGTTGAAAGCATTCCTTGCTAATACCAAGACCTCCGACCTGTCGGTGAATCAATCCGGTAAGACAGCAACTCTTCATGTTAGGTGCGGTACATCTAGTCTACAGTTACCTACTTCTTCTTACATACAGTCGCAAGAGAAGGTAGGACTGATTGAGAAAATCATCAGCGCAAGCAAAGCCAACATGTGGCAGACTTGGTCGAGACTAGACCTGAACTACCACGCCAAGGTATCAGCAGAATCGCTGAGGCCTGCGACTGGATTCAAAAAGGTACTAGGGGACAAGTATTCCTGTAAGACCGAGTTCGATGTGCAGGGCAAAGAGTTGGTAATCCGGGGCGGTAAATCTTCGACTGGTAAGATGTTCATTAGAGCGGGTATAACTGACATCGCTTCTCCTGAAATATCAGCCCGCTCTGCGTTTGACAGGTGGCTACCTGAGTTACTATCCAACTTACCTAATGGCGAGTTGAACCTGTATACTGGTGACGAAACCGTAATGGTGTTTGAGCAACCGGCTACCGAGTTCTTGATGATAGTCATTGACCAAGAGTACGAGGAGGATTGAGTATGGAATACTGTAAGAGATGCGGAGCAAGGGTTGTGCTACCTATAGAACACTCATTGATTTGTGAAGAGGAGGAGTAGGCGTGATTATCGATACCTTCCGACCTGACCCTGAAGGGCCCGACCATATCTACAAGAGATGGCGTGATGCGGAAGGTAACTTGATTGAGGAAACTGTATCAGACTTCAGACCTTATTTTTGGATTAGAGCGGCTACACCCGAAAGGATAGTTAATCACATTCTTGACAGGTACCCCGGCTCTGAAGTAGACAGAGCAGACACAGCCACTGCTCTTCGTACAGAAGAGGAGTTAGTCAAAGTCTATGCTTATCGCACTAGTGACATTCGTGACATGGCAAGGGAGTTCAGGACTACTTGGGAAGCGGACATGAGTCTGCCCGACAGGTACCTTATTGATGAAGTTAAGGAGATGCCTGACTGGAAGCCCCGTGTATGGCACTTCGATTTAGAGTGGGACCCTAAGACAGACCAAACTACTGTCATGGCGGTTATAGATAGTCACAACAACAAGCATGTGGCTTTCTGTTGGCAGAAGGATAATCCTACTGACTTACATGAAATGGATTGCTTCGTCGAAGAAAAGACAGTCGAGTACGAAGACGATGGTAATGTTACCTCCTACAACTACGAAAGGCACCTGTATGGTTCAGAAGAGGACATGCATCACGCCTTCTTGAATTACATGGATGAATGTAATCCTGACATATTCGTGGCCCATGCGATAATGTGGGCTGACCTTCCCCATCTTGTCAGGCGATTGCCTGAGTTTAGGAGGCTAAGTCCTCTAAGTAGAATGCTTAGGCCCGGTAAGGGCGACGGTAAGAGAAAGTATTACGACTATGTAGCGCAGCCTATCATCGGTAGACTTTGCTTTGATACGGCCTCCCCTATCAGAAGCGGTAGTGGGTTTGAGCGTGTATGGAAGGATAGCGGTAAGCCTCAGTTGAAGAACCTCAAGTTAGATACTATAGCCAAGGCCTCTAAGTTAGGTGGTAAGTTCGACATGGATGTATTCACTGGTTGGACTGAGCGCTTCGATGATTATGTCGACTACTGTATGCAAGACACACTAATACTCAAAAGAATAGATGAGGACAACCATGTCCTGAACTTTTTCCTATCACTACAGAAACTATGCGGTGTATCGTTTTCCTCTTGTCATAATGTGACAAGGTTCGCTCGTGGGCTACTCAGTCGAAGGACTGACTGGAAGGCACCGAGCAAGAGCACTCAAGAGAAACAAGAGTACGAGGGAGCATTCATACCCCCACCCACACCGGGTAGGTATGAAGGGGTGGGCACCTTCGACTACAAGGGTCTCTATCCTTCAATAATTCTCAGCCATTGTCTCTCATGGGAGACACAGGTCCCCAAGTACATGGCAGACCATGAAGGCGTCAGACAACTACCTGATGGTACTTGTTGGGCCCAAAACCCCGATGCACTGTTACCTACGATTGTCAATGAGATGTTTACACTTCGTGACATGTACAAGAAAAAGATGCGGGAAGCCCCCACCGAAAATGAGAGGAACGGGTGGAATACTATGCAGTTGGCCGTTAAGCGTGTCATGGCGTCACTGTACGGTATGACAGCGAGTGCTTACTGGGGCTGGTCAGACTTTGACATAGCCAGCGCTATCACAGCCTGTGGTAGAGAGGCTATCAAGTTCCTAATGGAGGAGTCGCAAGTACAAGGGTATGAGGCTCTGTATGGACACACTGATTCAGCATTCGTCAAGGTACCCTTCGATGAAGCAGATGCGTTTGCTAAGCACCTTACAGAGACTGTACAGCGTGAACATGAAGCAAGTCATTTGATTGTAGAGTTTGAGGCTTACATGCCTTACTGGATTGTGGGCGGCAAGAACCTGTACTATGGTATATGTTCATGGCCTCCTGAAGATGAAGGTAAGGTCAAGAGTGCACGGTGGGGTAAAATCAGCACCCTGTCTCCTATCTCCATGAATCTTGAAAACGATGTACTTACAGCCATATGTAAAGGTGCAGACGAAGATGAGGCTATACAGATAACGAGGCCGTTATCTAAGCGCATCAAGCGTGGTGAGGTGGACATCAAAGACATAGCCACCACCACTCGATTACAGAAATCAATCAATGACTATTCCCAAACTGCAGGGGGCGCTGTAAAGGCGGCTCGTTACTTCAACCAGCACTTGTCCAATGGCAAGAAGTTAGGTGAGGGTGACAGTGTAAACTGGGTATATGTCAGCAGAGCGCCTGACAATTTGCCACCTACGCAAGTGGTGGCTTATGAAGAGGAGAGTGACCTAGATGGTTTCGATTTGGATTATGATAAAATGGTTGACAAGTTGGTCAAATCAAAAATGAAAGGTATCTTTGGTGCCATGAACTGGAACTTAGACTTCGCTACAGGCGAAGCACGACCTAAGAAGTATTGGTGATAATATGAGTAGAATAGAAAATGATGTATGTGATAAAATAAAAGCCCGTTCAGATGTGGGTAAAGCGAAATACGGTGTGACTATGGAAAGAAACGACCTTGATTTGGCCAGTTGGTTAACTCATTTGCAAGAAGAGTTGATGGATGCGGCTGTATATGTTGAGAAGTTATTGGGGATGGTTGAATGACTGACAGAGATTGGAGTGCGTATGCTAAGTCCACATACCAGTGGAAGCCCGGACATGAAAAGATGCTCCGTATGACTAAGACTAGTCTAACTAGTGACTTTGACTTCTGCCCTAAACAGTACGAATACAAGCGCATACATAGGCTTCCTGAGCCGCAGACTGACGCTATGCTCAAGGGTACTAATGTTCACGATGCAGTAGAGGAGTATTATAACAATATCATGCCTCATGTGAAGGAACTCTATACTCTCATGCAGAGAGACAAGAAGGAAGAGGCTTTGCAATTGGCCTTGAGTGTGTTGGCCGAAAAGGATTACACTTTAGGCGAGCAGCCTATAATAGACAACAGGCTTAACTGGGATTTACAGAGGCTATTAGCCGAAGGTCCTGACAACTATTTACCTATCATCAACGAGTTGGAAGTACACGCTTATGCTGAAGAAAAGATGGACTTCAACGGCGAAGAAATAACCATACCTGTACACTATGCTGGTAGCATTGACAGAGGGTTTACTGACGGAGGTGGAGGTGTAGCCATTATGGAATTAAAGACAGGTAAGTGGGTACAGACTAAAAACAAAGAAGGTGAGTGGCAAGACTCAAAGTTCAAACTACAGTCCATGAGGACAGAAATGGCATACTACAAGGATTTACTGAAGATGGCAAATCACGAATACCAAGATGTAACTCACTGGGGCTGGGTTTACCCGTCGGGGTCACTTGCAGAACTAGACGACCTCAATAAGTACGGTTACGAGCAAAGAGCAATTGATAAGATATTTTACGAGGCTTGTACAGGTAGAACAGATAGTACTTTCAAGCGCAAGATTAGAAGGATGAAGGATGCGCTATTGACAGCATACCTGACAGAAGACTTCCCTACCAAGCCAAGTGCTGGTAAATGTGCATGGTGCTCTTTCAAGAGTATATGCCCTTCGTGGGAAGGAAGCGACAATCCCGAAGAATACAGACAATCATACGAGGAGGAGAACGCATGACAGATAAGCAGACGATGAGTAAAATGATAGAACTGATGATGAGTAGGATATTTGACCGCAGTGTAGAAGTTAACTTTTCCCAGTTGGGCAAGGATAAGGACTATTCTGTAGCAATCCAAAAAACACTTTATGAGTTTGACGAGTTCGACGATGGCCCCAAAGGGCCTATGTACTTGACAATGAACTTAACATTACTTCAAGATTCTAACAGAATGCTAAAGTGCTTAACAGAAATAGCAAACAGTGCCGAGGAGTGAATAGCATGAAAATCACCTTCGACTTCCCAAGAGAGGTGATGGAACTAAGCACAGACAAAGGTAAAGGTTTCAGGAAACTTGTTAGTAATAATGAAGACTTGGAGCGTTACTGGGCTGGTAAGAACGGTGTATCTAACGCCTTCATGACTGTCTACGGCTACAGGGCTACACAGCAGCCCTATAATAAGAGAGTAGACCTGTTTACCCCTATAGTCAGGCATTTCGTGATGGACTTCGACCCTAAGAACTTCAGGGAAAGGAATAGACCTGATGTTGAGGTAGAGGTCCCTTTAGGTCAGACTTTGAAACTCCACTATTACTTGTTAGAAAATGACATCGCTCACAGTATGTGGTATAGCGGGGGCGGCTTTCATGTATGGGTTATGTTAGACAAGCCTTACATGCCTAGCAGCGGTAACCACCTGTCTGCAATCAAGGACGCAGGTATGCAGGTTGTTAATGAGTGGATTAGAGACTTAGGTCTGTTTTGCTCAGACCCGGCAGTACCTTTCGACACTAGCGGTATGATAAGAATACCCAATTCGTATAATGCTAAGAGAGGGATGTGGTCTATACCCGTCACCGCTACAGACTTAGAAAGAGGGATTGACCATATCATGGAGAGGGCGATAGGGCCTAAGTACGGTATGGTCCCCTACGGTTCGACTGGCCTCAAATTAGAAGTAAAGAAGACTAGTGACAAAGCACAGGTTTTCAACAAGAACTCTACCCCAATCGACTTACCTACTGTTTCTATGGACGGGGTGATTATCTTACCTTGTTTGAACTCAGCAGCATGTAGAGTAGGTAGCAACCCTAGTCACGATGCGAGGGTGCAACTTGTCAAGTATCTATCAAAGCGCCTGAGGAACTTCATTTCAGTTGATAGGGTTTCAAAGCAAGATATAGCAGAGCATACCGAAACGATTGTAAATTACATTCGCTCCCTTCAATGGGCCGACTTCGATGAGAGCACTACTCGTTATCAAGTGGGTACAATTGCAGGTACCGAATATCCACAAACATGTTCGATGCTTTACAAGAAAGGGATGTGCTTGGGTAAGTGTAGGTACTGGGACAAGACAGGAGCAATAGAGGAGGAAGAATAAATGAAGAAACCAAACAAGAACCCCGATACAAAGAACCAGCGTATTATAGCGAGGATAGTCCGTGTCATGATAAATAACGGGCCTATGTCCTCACATGAAATAAAGCATGCGCTGTTTAATCAGAAGACCAAAATGGGCGGCACTTACAAGGTGCAGCCTACTATGAACCAACTTACTAACCTGCTCTATAGTTACGCCCCGTTTGTAAGAACTGGGATAGGAGTACATGCTAGTGTGGCAGGTGCTTCGACTACTTATCGTCCGGCGCTTTGGAAAATAGAAGAGGAGTTGGTGATATGACTACGCCTCCACTTATCATAGATACTAACGAAAGGGGACCTTTGCACGACGCTATAGTCAGGGCAGGGGAAAGGCAAGGCTTCGCTATACGAAAAGAGCACCTGCAGGGCATGGGTGATTACAAGGCGGGCAATGCTAACATAGAGTGCAAGAGTCTGTCTGACCTATTCCAGTCCAGTCATAGTGGGCACTTGATGAGGCAGATAGAAAACTTAGACGCTAATTGCGAGCGAGTTTTCTTAGTAGTGCACGGAGACATAGCCAAGTATGTAGCGATGTCCCAAAAACAAGGTAGAAAGGTATCTTATTCTAAGGTAATGAATGAGTTACTAGGTACATTTGCAAGAGTCATGGCGGACTTCGACTGTCATATTTACAGAGCAAAGGACCACTCCGAGGCGGCTATGTTCATCGCCAAATTACATTCCAAATTACATAAGCCAGCATCTAGTCATGGTGCAAAGGCAATCACTAGAGTCAGTACTAACGATGTCAGGGCCGACATGCTAATAGCAGTCCCCGGCTTTGGACCTGAATTAGTAGGAAAGATTTTGGAGAAGTGCGGCTCTATAGAAGAGATGCTCTTTCCCGAATCTCTCAAGCAAGTCAAGGGTATGGGTACTACCTTGAGACAAAGACTGTTAGAAGTCTTAACCTCAGAAGAGCCCGTGAGAGTCCAAAAGACATACAATAAGAGAGGGAATAGAAATGATGGAGCATCGAGCAGATAACTACGAGTGTGTACAGAAATACCCTATTCTAAAGGGGTACCTTGAGCACTTTAAGCAAGTGAGTATAAACAACGAGATACCGGGTTTACTGTCCTTTTTCTTCATAATGGGTCAGGCCGCTGTACCCTTTGTAAGAATACCAGTAGGTGGTAGTAACCTAGACCCAAGGGCCAGTGTGTTTTGGATTCAAGATACAAGAACAGGTAAGTCAGCAGCATATCAGATTATCGAAAAGGTGCTAAAAGGTGCAGGGATGGAGAGTAGTGATTACAACTCCGGTAACGACGCTGCATTAGTGGGTACACTGGTGCCCGACCCTGAATCACCAAATACAAATAACCCTGAAATGATTGTTAGAGAAGGGATATTGGGGGGAAGAAAGGGGCTAAACTTTGACGAAGGCAGTGTTATTCTCAAGAGTGGTCAACATAATGAGAACACCACTCTTTTCCTACAGTCCGCTCTAAACTCGGCGGGTACAGGTAGGAACATATTGACCAAGCACATGGCAAGAGATACCTTTAGTGTCAAGTCAGAAGTGTCATTGTGGATTACCACTTACCCGCCTAAGGGTATTAAGGAGCATGTACTGGACAAAGGTATTTTCCAAAGAGTACTGACCTATTGGCGACACTGGACTCTTGAAATGAAAAGAGAAGTTAATCACATATTAGCCGAGGCAGTGCATAACAAACCTTCGTTTGAAGTTTCTTTTGATGAAGTGGTAGACTTTTTCACTGATTTGAAAAAGTCCCTCAAGCGGCGCATATTGGACCTAAGCGGCATAGCGCCGTTAGATTGGGATGAGATGAGTGCAGATGACCAAGAGACTGTCGTGATGGCGACGATGAACGAGACCTTCACTATAGACGACTCTTACAGACCTGCGCTGATGGCAGCCATAGATGAATACTATAGCGTAGTTGAGGTCATGGGGCCTGAAAAACAAGGCATCTGTTCTTCTTTCATTATGGGACTACAGAACTATACTAACATACTCGCTCATCATATGGCTATGATAGAAGGTACTTGGGTAGTAAGAGGCGACCATATAGACATGGCAAAGGAGATTCTCTTTGACCTATATCAAAATCTAATCCAGTGGCTTGAGTCCGAGGTTAAAGTCGGCTCAGGCGGCAGTGAGAAGAAGAAGGTCGAGTCCGCTTGGAAGCAAGCGTTCAGCAAATGTGAAATGTTTGACTTTGACGATATGCGTGGACAAGGCTGGGCCAAGAAGAAGTCCGTCATGGACGAGTTCGGTAAGATTGCTAATCTGAATAGTCATAATTCAATCAACACCAAATACAATATGTACGGTCCTAAGTTATTCAAAGATACCCGTGAAGGTGTCAGGGTTTACATTAAGTTAAGGCCTGAACATGTGTCTAAGAAGGGAACAGGTAAATGAGGCGGGGGTGTTGATAGGTGTTTGGAGAGTATACCAATGCAGGTTTTGTGAAAACAGAATTGTCAAATATCAAAGAAGTGCCGCACTCAAGTACTATTTATGCGAAGCCTGCGGCCTCAGAACCAACTGGTCAATTGAAGCATATATGTGCTGAATGTGTTATATGCGAGTCAATGGTAGGCAGAGACATAGGCGGGTATTACTTGGGGATGCATTGGAAGAACCCTGTAGTGATATGTGACTGGTGTAAGATGTGTTTGGAGGACAGAGTATGAAAAAGATGTTAGCACTAGACATAGAAACAGCCAACTTCTCTCATGAAATCGGAGGGTGGGGACGAAACCACTTGTTTGAACCGACAGTAGTTGCTACATGGGATGGAGAGAACGGTACTGTCTATGCTAACGAATCAGTATCTAAGTACCTACCAAAAGGCACTATCATCAAACCTATGCATCCAAAGGTGATTGGCGAAGATTTAGCCAAGCATGTTAACGAAGGAGGTATGGTATTGGGCCATAATCTAAAAGGATTCGACCTACCCATCATCAGAGACGCATTAGATTGCTGGACTGCTGGTGACATAATGGCTAAGTCAGAAGAGCAGGTGTTTGACACATCTGCCCTGCTCAAGAGCATAGTAGGACACGCTGTTCCTTTATCGGATGCGTGTTATCAGACCTTGGGTAAAGGTAAACTCATGAATAGTCACGACGCTCCGATAGAGTGGCGAAAAGGTAATCACAGCAAAGTTGCTGAGTATTGTCTTAAAGATGCGGAATTGGTTTATGAACTATGGCGTCACGGGGTAGATGAGGGCGTAGTCAAAGCCCGATGCCGACACACCGGAATAGTCAAAGAATACGAAGTGGATTGGTGATATTCACAACTAAAGAGAGGGAGAAATATGAACGAAGCAGAAGGTAACATAGGTGCAGTAGTGCACAACATTAGAGCAGCGAAGAGAGCCGTAAATACGGTCAAAACGACATTAGGTCCAATGGGTATGGACAAGATGATGGTTGACGGGGGTGGCAATGTCATTGTAACAAATGACGGGGCTACTATCCTACAGCAACTAGACATCACTCACCCGGCGGCACGAATGGTGGTAGAGGCAGCAAACACACAGGAAAACATGTGCTATGACGGTACTACTAGTACTGTGGTGCTTGCAGGCGAATTGTTAGGAAACAGTGAATTGTTGTTTAACAAGGGCCTACATGCCAACATCATATGTCGTGGTTACAGGAAGGCCTCAAAGTGGTCAACTGACCATCTTCAGAGCCTCAAGCACGATTCTAAAGAACACCTGTTGCATGTTGCAAGTACTTCGATTACAGGGAAAGCGCTGGAATCCAGCATGCATCATGTTAGTGCACTCTGTGTAGACGCAGTAGACAACGCAAAGGGCGAATACGATAGAATCCGTGTACTTTGTCAGCCCGGAGGCTCACTAGATGACTCTTCGTGCTTTTCAGGTGTAATCTTGCACAAGGAGTTCATGCTACCCGCAATGCCTCTAGTTCCTACAGGCAAAGCGCTGTTACTCAATACTGGTCTAAGTGATACCAAAAGCGATGATAATGTACAGTTGAACTTAGGTTCTGCTGCCGAATACCAGCAGTATAAGCGACAGACTGGTCGAGATAACTGGGTAGAGAAAGCACAGACCGTCATTGACCTGCTACCGGAAGGTGGCGTAGTCTTTGTCAGAGACACTGTTAACGAAGTAGTTGCAGCAACCCTGACTAAGCATAACATCGCTGTAGTACACCGTATTCCTGAAAGCGATATGAACGCACTATCTAAACTACTCAATACTACAGCAGCGCATAGTACAGACGATTTGCTAGAAGCAGTCGATTGTGATGTAGAATGCAAGACTATTGGAGACATGAAGTATGTTGTAGTCAAAGGGGATGGAGAAGTTACTACCCTTATTCTAAGGGGTGCTACCAAGCAGACCCTCGACGAGACCGAGCGTGGATTTGAAGATGCTCTCGGTGTAGTCTGCCTTGCTTACAAGACAGGCGGTGTAGTGCCCGGAGGAGGCTCTGCTTATCTAAACGCAGCCCTACACTTGCGCTCTCGTGCAGCAGAAGCAGGTGGCCGTGAGCAAATGGCTATCGACGCATTTGCTGATGCACTAGAGACCATACCTGCTACCATTGCAGAGAATGCAGGTCATGACCCACTAGACACTATATTGACACTAAGGAATGAGCATATGGCAGGTCACATCGACGCTGGTCCCGACATAGAGAACGGGGGCGCTTGCTCAATGAAAGCCGCTGATGTTTGGGAGCCTCTCGACTTAGTCAAGCAGGCAATTCAGTCTGCTAGTGAAGTCACTATCAGTATACTACGCATCGATGATATTATCGGCAAGCGTGGTGAATAAAGCGAAAATACTCGCTCGCCTTATCTATGAGGGGTGTATGGGTTAATTATGGCGGAAGAAACCATAACGGAGGAGAGCGAAATGAGGGAACAAACAATCAGTGACGAGGCACAAGTAAAGGCGGATAAAGCAATCAGACTTTATGCTGAATTAGCAGAACTAATCACTGGTATTGAAGTAGAATACAGAGGTCAAAATGGTGGACCTGAAGCCTGCTTATATTTTATTGCAGAGCCATGCTGTTTACCAACAGAAGGAGAAACTACAGAAGTTGCAACTCCTAAACAAGTCGAAGAGTTTGTAAAGAATACTGAGTACATCACAATAGAAATAGAGAAACTCATGAAAAAAGCGGTGATAGAAGAAACTATGGACAGAAGGTACTACACTCCATCTGACACTCTTGGCTTGATAGAAGGGTGCATTTTAGACATCTGTCGCTAACTAACTTTTCTCAGCCCTTTTCCTGAGATAGGAAGAGAAGCGCCCACCTGCTCTTCGTGAGATAGGTTCGGCCTTTCTCTTCCTAGTACCCTTGAACCCTAGTTGGTTATGGAACCTCAGATAGCCGCAGAAGGAACATTCGTGCAACACTGCTGACTCTCCACTGATGTATTTCCCTGAGATAGTGCGAGCGAGAGCGATTCTGTTGCAATTCTCGCACTTTTGCTTGAGCATATCTATGAGTTTGCCCACAGTATCAACCTACTGTGTTATGGTTCAATACATGCCAATTTGTACCATCAAATATGAACTTAGCATTCTTGTTAATTAATAAAGTGAGCAAAGTGCTTGAACCAGCAGGGGCGTCGATAAAGTTAAGGTCATGGTTACCTGCTTTGTGATATATTTCTATGATATGCCCCGGAGGCCACAGAGTACCAGTAGGTGTGAATGTAGTGGTACCAGTGGTAGTAACAATCCACTTGTTAGGTCCATCAAAGTAAGCGGCTGTACTAGTGGCTATTTCAGCCACCTTTACTTCATCGGGCCCTAATCTATGAGTATATGTTGTTTTGGTTACAGGAGAGCCTCCCATAGCATAAGGCGCTGCATAGTACAGCATACCGTGAGCGTCACGGGTGTGACTCTGCCAAAGCGCCCCAAAGGAACTGGCTGTTAAATCTCCACCTTCGCCGCTATACATAGCAGCCAAAAGGGTGTGGTCATTGACGGCCTTGTCTGCCGCATAATGAGTACTACCACTTTCTTGACCTTCAGTAACATGCTGTAAGTACATAGGGCTATTTCTGATATACACTCTTCTATCGTGTAGTACAGGCGTGTCATTTAACGCATCTATGAGATTACCGGCAGTGTGGTCTAAAGTGTATCTGAGTACAGCCAGTACAATCGACTGGTGGTTTAGACGAGTATCGTTAATCGAAGGGTCTGATAAGAAGCCCGATGGTATGAGAGGAGTACCAGCAGACGGTGCTACTGGGGTCCCTATTTCGTATCTAATTCTAGTAGAAGGAGTTGGGTAGGAAGATATGTAAACTACTACGAATACATCGCTTGT